>OGFC01000441.1_pt1 | contig 39126 bp, 30 predicted proteins | sample 1570841 | NCBI WGS metagenome assembly OGFC01 (sample SAMEA2582137, study PRJEB24529) | metagenome | biome: Human gut stool | place: China | collected 2011 | reverse complement strand
TGTTCAGCAGCTCTTTGATCTCAGCACCGTTTTTTCCCTCATCTGCATATCGTTTTGCCAGCAGTGCTTCATGCCCCTGCAAATCGCAGGTCGTAAAATCCTCTATATGAATTACGGGTATGCCGATTTCTCTTGCCATCACCTGAATGGTGTTGAAGGTCGATGACAGCCCGGAGGATAAGGGTACCGATACAATCTCATCATATCCCTGCTCCTTGATTGTACGAAGTGTAGCCTCGATAACACTGCCAAGTGGCATACTCGTTTTCGGAGTATGCTGTTTACGCAGAGCTTCATATACTTCCTCCGTGCTAATATCCACTCCATCCTGATAGGAGCGTTCTTCATCAATCACCTGCAGCGGGAGAAGGAAGATTCCCAGCTCCTGTGCCTGTTGCATCGTCATGGCACTTCCACTATCCGTCAAAATTGCTGTTTTCATATCCTGACACCTCTTTCGTATGCTTACGTATTCATAAGACACTCCTATTTTACACCAAATTACTCGGAAATGAAAATTAAAGTTTGCTTAGTCTGTAAAAGAGAAAGCATATGAGCTTCTTAACTAAATACTTCAAAAAATCGTGTAGTTTCTATAAGAAAACATCACACCGAACCCTGTACGTTTATTTCGTCAGGATTCTTCTGTGTACATTACTGCCTTTCCACATACACACTTTAGCGAATCCCCCTGTTTTCACCTTTTCCTTTCTCCTATTCTGCTGCACACTCATATCCACTGTGTATTCCTCCGTCATTTTGACAATCGCTCTCGCTTGTTTTATGATATGCACGTGAGATAGCAATCACGTTCGATCAAGCGTTTTATTATCTGTGGTAGAAAGGAGTACAGATATTCCTTATATATCTGATAGTGAAGCAACATGAAATATTTATGGAAGGGTTCCTTTGTAGACAAGGAGGATATCCACATCGATCTGCATGATCGCGGGTATCAGTTTGGTGATGGCATCTACGAGGTAACGCATGTTTACAATGGCGTGTTATTTGCACTGGACGAGCATATCGACAGATTGATAAACAGTGCTGCCTTTATCGAATTGAATTTACGGCATACAAAGGATGAAATCGCTACATTCTGTAGAGGACTTGTAGAACAGAATCACATTGAAAACGGGTATATTTACCTGCAGGTAACCCGTGGAGATGGAACGCTGCGCAATCATGGATTCCTCATGTACGAGGAACAGCAGCCGGTATTCTGCGGCTTTGCGCAAAGCAGTACGCGCAGTGAAGAAAAGATGGTCAAGGGGGCCGATGCAATAACAGTGGAGGATCGCCGTTCTCTCATGTGTAATGTGAAGTCACTGAATCTGCTACCAAACTGTCTGGCCAAGCATGCGGCACAGAAAAAAGGTGTCAGCAAGGCAATCATGGTGCGTGACAATATCGTTACAGAGGAAAAGTCCGGCAATATTTTCATCGTAAAGGATGGCGTAGTCCTTACGCATCCCAATGGTGGGAAAATTCTTCCGGGTATCACGAAAAAGCTGATCATCGAGCTTCTTCATCAACATAATATTCCGATTTGGGAAAAGGAATTTAGTGAGGAAGAACTGCTGCATGCGGATGAGGTCATGGTAACAGACACCAACAGTGAAATTGTTCCTGTTATCAAAGTCAATGATATCATGATCGGGAATGGTGTCCGTGGTGAAATAACCAAAAACATCCAAATGCTCTACAAATCCCTAATTGAAGAGAAATGTGGTAAACTGTAAGAGAATGTAATCACTACGGGGAAGAAACGAAACAATGTTTCTTCCTTTTTTCCATCAGGAGGGTTTATGAAAAAATCAAGAAGAAGTCAGCTGCTGCAGCATATCGCAGAAATCACATCCATCGCTATTGCGAATAAAGAATATACTGGTATCAATACCGACGCCTTTACCATCAGTCTCGATCTGAATCTTGACCGTGCCAATGTCAGTCGTATGCTGAATGATCTGTGGCGCGAAAATGTTCTGATTAAAATACAGGGACGCCCCACTTTTTATCTGCACCGTAAAACACTACTGAAGCGCTATCCCAATTCCTATATACCGGCGCTCATTCCTAAAAATGAAGAGCTTGCCGCTTATTTGGAGCATTCGCTTGCACTTTCTCAGGAAACAGCGCAGGAAGCGTTCACCAGCTGCATCGGGCATTCCATCCGAGAGAGCATGTACCCCATCATAGAGGATATCAAGGTATTTCTCACCTATCCGCAGACCATGCGCTCCATCATGATCTGTGGTCCGCATAAAACTGGAAAGCATCATCTATTACGCTGTATCCTGCAATATCTGAAAATCGAAACAGAACAGCTACTTCATATTGACTGCGCAGCAATCGCGTTGGGCAAGCTGACAATTTCTGATATTATGCAGCGAATCGATACAAGCCTTGATCAGGAAAAAAACAACATCATCCTGTTTGAAAACCTGGATGCTCTCACGGAATTTCCTGCAAGCATTACGACGATGGAAACCTTGCTCCGCTTTTATCAGCGAATGGCAGAGAACAATGAGCTGAATCTGCTATTTCTTGCCGTGACTGCAATGAATGAACGCTTTCTGCAGCTGCAAAAGCTGTTTCAGAAGGTATATAAGCTCCCTGATTTGAATAGCAGAACATTGAAGGAAAAATATGAGTTTGTGTTATATTTCATGCAAAATGAAGCGGATGCAATCGGTAAGACGATTTCTCTATCCTCCTCCATTCTAAATTGCTTTGCGACAGCGTGCTATCCTGGGAATCTACAGAATCTGATGCAGGAGCTGCGACATGCCCTTTCCTATGCATACATACAGTCCTCACATCATAAGGAAACCTTTATCACCATTGATTATCAGCATCTTTCAGATGAACTGCTTGCCAGTATCCGCAATGTATCCGATATACTTCCCATCATAGAAAGCATCACCTCCACATTACAGGAAAAAAATCACTTTCTGATCCCGGAGACAGAATGCATTCCCCTGCAAAAGCTGCTGCACAGCTGTATTCAGGAGGATGGTATCCTGCAGGTATTCACACACCGGGAACCAAGACTGTCCGAATACTGTAAGCAGGAGCTGCGCAATGCCGCAAAGCTGGAAATCAATCAGCTGTATTCGCTATCCTTGCAGAAGATACGGGACTGCATCCAGCAGGTTTTGGATAAACATGCTTTCATAATACAGGAAAAGCAGCTGGATAAGCTGTGCATACGTATGAACAATCTATTTTCCATATTAAAGCATCACGCCTATTCCGCCGCATTCCTCCCTGATGTGGATATGCAGGATACTGCGATACGCTTGCTTTGTGAGGATATATGTGAAGCACTGAAGCAAACCTTTGACAGAAAGCTTCCGGATATGGAGCAGCTGTTCATGTATTGTTATCTGCTGTATTCCAGAGAATATCACAAAAAGGGCAGCATCGCTGTTTTGGTTGCCTGCCAGGGTGAGGGAATCGCTGAAAAATATGCCACCCATGTAAATACAATGAAGTACCAGGTGAAATGCCAATACATCGATGAAACAGGAACCGCATCCACAAGAAATCTGACAGCCTTTCTCAGTATTGTTGTGGATAAGGTAAGGGAAATTGATGAGGGAAGCGGTGTTGTTATTATTACCGATTTCAATCCACTGCTTGATTTTGATTCCGAAATTCGCAGCAGTACAGACATTGAAACGGTGACGCTTTCGCCAACCTCGCTTCCGCTTTTGATTCAGGTGATGAATATGGTGAACAATCCAGCAACACAGCTGGAAGATATACGGAATTATGACTATGGAACCGCGCTGCAGATACCACAGAGCGATTCGGCAGGCTTTGGTATTGAGATACAGAAAACGCTGGATGATGTAGCGGATAAAATCCTATCGGAGTCTCTTGTATTCCTGAATCCAAAGAAAGCCACAATGGCATTATTTCGGGTATTGATGCAGATTTATGAGGATCTTGGACTAAATTATACCGATGAAATCTCAATTCGTTTTATTTTTCACAGTGCATTTATGATTGAGCGTGTAATTCGTAGAGAACCATTGATCTATAAAAATACAAACAGTATCATTTCCACAAACCGTGAGGTTTATTCTTCCATTGACCGTAACATGGAGCTGGTGAATGATGTATTCGGCATCAGCATTCCATCCAGCGAAATTGCACGACTTTCTGAAATTTTTGTTGATCTTATCGATGGCTGTGAACAGGAGGAATGTAGGACAGACATGGACTGATTCCAGCTAAAGTTATCATAACCCTCTGATACCGATTGCGCTTATTGTTCTGATAGCGCTGTTATCATTTACAGATAAATCATATTATTAAGGCAATTCCTAATAAGCCCCTTGTAAAAAGGCTGATCCTAAAAAGACCAGCCTTTTATCTCCCATCCCTTTTCCTATCATCATGTTTTAAATATGTTTACTATAACTTCCAATATTATGATAAGTTCTCCCTTATTGCAGATCATGCAGACTGCTCCTGCTTAATTCTTTACCTTAACACCGTATAGGCAGCATACCTTCGTAATCACTGCAGCATTGTCAAACACAGATACTGCGTGAAAAACAGGATGCATCTGTGCACCCTGTTTTCATTTTCTATAAGTATCGATGATGCGGCGTATTTCCGCTGCATTCCTTGCGATTTCCGCCTGCGTCCCTTTCGTAAGCAAGCCGCCGAAGCCTACACAGGAAATCCCGTTTTCCAGCCATTCCTCTAAATTATCAAGACTGGCACCTCCACTTGCCATTAACGGCATTTCCGGAATCGGTGTTTGAATAATTTTTGCAAGCTGCGGCCCATAGAAATTGGAAATCGGAAAAGCCTTGATATAGGAGGCTCCAACCTCCAACGCCTCCAGCATCTCTGTAATGGTCGTACAGCCTGGTGCATATGGGATCTGATAGCGATTGCACATACGCGCAACCTCCCTGCTGAAATTCGGAGCAATGACGAATTTCGCTCCTGCCAGAATCGCCATACGGCAGGTTTCTGCATCCAGCACCGTTCCGGCTCCGACCAGCATAGTCTTTCCAAATTCATGATTCAGTGCCGCAATGACATCTCCTGCATTGGGGAGTGTATAGCTGATCTCCATCACATCAACACCACCCTGCAAACAGCCTCTTGCAATTTCCTTTCCACGTTCAATGGACTCCGTACGAACGATTGCCATAGCACCGCATGCCTCCATACGGTTCACGATATCTGCTTTAAACATGTTACAATTCTCCTTCCTGCGCATAGTGCTGCAGCATCGCCCGAATTTCAGCCAATACAGCCTCATCCGGCATGATGATTGGCTTTCTGCATTCTCCAGCCGCTATTCCAGCCATATTCATAGCAGCCTTTAATACTGACGGTATACTCCCCAGCTTCAACGCCTTACGCAAAGGCTCAATTTTTTCCTGCATCATCTGCGCCTCTGCCAGCTTTCCCTGTTCAAAATATCTAACAATAGCCACATCAATATCGGTTAGCAGATTACTGGTAGCTGCCACTGCCCCCTTTGCCCCCAGCTTCAACGCCTTAAGTATCAGGGAATCACTCCCACTCAGGACGGCAAACTCCATCCCCCTTGTTCGCTCTATATACTGTCTTATCTGTTCAATATTTCCACTGCTGTCCTTAATGCCGACAATGTTATCATGACCAGCAAGTGCTGCCACCGTTTGCGGTTCGATATTGTTTCCTGTATTTTTAGGAATATTATAAAGTATAATCGGTATGTCAACAGCATCTGCGACCGCTTCATAATGCTGTAAAAGCTCCTGCTGTTTCAGCGGTACAAGAAACGGTGTAATTACACTGAGTGCAGTAATACCCGTTCGTTGCAAAGCCTGTGACAGCTCGATAACCTCCTGTGTGGAATTACCGCCGCTTCCTGCATACACAGGAATTCTGTGATCAGCATATTCTACCACCATTGCGGCTAGCTTTACTTTCTCTTCTCTGCTTAAAACATGAAATTCACCGTTTGTCCCCAATATAAATATTCCATCAACCCCCTTTTGAATGAGACGTTCCACCAGTCTGCGTACCGCTTCCTCATCAATATAGCCATTTTTCATCGGTGTGATCATTGCAGTTATCATTCCTTTGACTGTCATTGCTGTTCCTCCCTTCGTGTGCGTTCACCAAGACTTCCTCCCGGATGCCATTTTAAATAATCTTTTCCTGTGATATTTTTGCGATATTGCAGCAGAACGCTGAGGCTCTGCAGCACAAGCAGCTCCACCAAAATACTGGCTCTCGGCGGTTTATTAAGACAATCGCCCTCCTGCTCCACATGAGCATACAGCTGCGCATCACTGTTTGCATACAGCCAGGAATCTGCATTTCCACAGACTGCAATGATAACGGCACGATTTTGCTTCAGCGTCGTTACCGTCTGCTTCAGTTCCGCAGTATTCCCGGAATTGCTGATAACGATGACCACATCCTGCTCGGCCACCTGACCGGCACTTCCATGAACCGCCTCTGTCCCATCCAGAAAATAAGCCGGTGTACCGGTTGACGAGAGCAGAGATGCAGCATAACCTGCAAGATGCGCAGGCTTTCCGATTCCCGTCACATGAATACGACAGCCTTTCTGTTCCGCTTCCTGAACGAGATCGCCAGCCATTTCCAGCTGCTTCATATCATATGCTTTCACCGCCTCGTGCAGCTGCGCCTCCGCAAACCGCATAAAGCTTTGTATTTCTTTTATATGCTTCATACTTCCTCCTTTTTATACAATCTGTTTCCGAAAGTTTCCATACACCTGAATTTGTGAGCTGACGATGACAAACGCTTCCGGGTCGGTTGTCTGAATCAGTTTCACCATATTCTGCATCTGATCCCTTGTCACGACACTGAGAAGGATTTCCTTCTCGGCCTTTGTATATGCACCAAAGCCGTTCCAGCAAGTGATTCCGCGCTCACTGTAAGCAAGCAGACGCTGACGCAAAAGAGCACTGTTCTCTGTAAAAATCATCAGCTCAACCTCGATATTTCTTTTATGGATACGATCCACGGCAAACGACAGCAGTGTAGAGCTGATCATAGAATACACAGCTGTTTGAAAATCATAAAATAGTAAACAGAGCAGATAGACGGATGTATTCACCAGCATATAAATACTGCCAACGCTTCCTTTATTGCTCTGGGAAAGATAAATACCAATCACATCTATGCCTCCTCCGCTTCCCTTTCCATTAAAGGTCATCACTGTACCAATCGCACATAAGAGTGAGCCGACAATGACAGCAACCAGCGGATCCTGCAGGAGCAGCTCACGCTGTACGGGTATCAAAGATAGCATCAGGCTCTGCACAGCAATCGTCAGCAGCGTCATTACGGCAAAGCGCCTGGATACATAATGAAAGGCAAACAAAAAAATGACAATATTTAAAAGAAAATTGATGATTCCTGCGATATCGAAGGGAAACTGCATACCGCTGCATACCGTTACGAAATCTCTGAGCAGCTGAGCTATCCCCATGAAACCGGCACTATATACCTGTACCGGTATCAGAAACATATTCAGCGATATTGCAAACAATACAGAGCCAAGCAAAACCTGCAGGATATCCTTAACAGTTTCCTTCGTCATGTACATAAACCCGCTGAACGCGTTTTCCCATTCCACAGGTGACCTCCACTGCCGTTCCACCGGTTTCCCGGCCTAGCAAATTGGCGCTGATGCGCTGGGTTCCCTCACTGCCTAGCACGGTAACGGTATCATTTACCCTAACATCCGGGATATCAGTGATATCAATCATCATAACATCCATGCAAATTTTACCAAGAATACGTGTGCGTCTGCCGTGTACCAGTACATACACCTGATCCGATGCATACAGACACCGGGAATATCCGTCCGCAAAGCCCAGAGATACAACAGCGATGCGCATTGGCTTTGGCGTGATGAAGGTTCTGCTGTAGCCGATCCCCTCTCCCTGCTTGACATCACGTATTGCATAGATGCGTGCTTTCCAGTTAACAATCGGTTCCAGCTTCAGATATTCAATATCCGCATCCGACCCCAGTCCATACAGATACAGCCCCACCCGTACCATATCCAGATGCATTTCCGGATTGGTGAGTGTTGCCTTGGAATTGCAGCAGTGACGAATACCGGGATCTATCTGATCTTCTTCAAGACGGTGCAGCATATCACAGAACAGCCGATACTGCCGAGCAAGAAAGGCTTCATCCTGTAATGCTTTGCTGCCTGCTGTGGAAAAGTGTGTGTAAATGCCGGTAATCTGAAGCTGCGGAAGCTCATATAACGTCCGCACTTCTTTGTAGGCCTCTGCGATACGCTCCTCCTCGCATGCAATCCCCAGACGGTGAAAGCCGGTATCCAGCTTGATATGCATGGATAGGCGAAGCCTTTTCTGTTCACACAGCTCTGCGATATGCAGGGCGTATGAATAGGACAGCGCACTGCAGGTAATATTCTTCTGTACTGCCTCCTCTATATTGCTGTCATCAAGAAAGCCGAATACCAGAATGGGAATCGTAATACCCTGATCACGCAGCTCTATGGCCTCGTAAAAGGATGCCACTGCAAACCAGTCACTCATATCCTCAATGGCTTTTGCGATACGGACTGCTCCATGTCCATAGCCATCTGCCTTCAGCACAGCTAACAGTTTGGTATCCTTTGAAAGCAAAGCTCTTACTTTTCTTGTATTTTCTTTCAGCTGTTGCAGATTCACCTCTGCATAGGTGCGATAAGGTAATACCTTCATATATCGTTCACGTATGAAGCATGTAAGAAATGCCTCATACCTCTCCTTTCCTTCGCCTTTTTGAAAAAATGGATCGATGCTGTGCATAGACCCAAATTACATTAGAATATTCCGATCAGTACACCGAGCGCACATATAGCAGCCAGAATCAGTATGATTTTTACTGCGGATACCTTTTTGTTAAGGAGATAAACAGAGAGCAGAACCATACTCAATGGCAGTATGTTTTTCAATATTACATCCAGCACATCCGCCTGCAAGGCAATCTTGCTTCCCTTCCCCAGAACAAATTCAAGCGGTGAGGTCAGCGTAACATAGCTGGCAGCCAGTGCCCCAAGTGTAATTCCACCCAGTGTGGAGGTCATTGTTGTTATCCAGTTCAGCTTGCCACTGGAGAAAATTTCCTGAATACCTTCTTTTCCTGTATGATAGGATTTCTTCAGGAGCCAGATGGCAAACGGCCAAACAATCGCTACCAGAATACCCTCCAAAAGGAAAGGCGCAATCAAATTACCTGTCTGACCGATACTGATACAAAAGGCAGTAACGATTGGCGCAATGGTACCGGCACGAACGGAATCTCCCAAACCTGCCAGCGGTCCCATCAGACCTGTTTTTAAAGAGTTGATTGCTTCATCGCTGATAGGTGCTCCATTGGCACGCTCCTCCTCCAGCGCCAGTGTGATACCATGAATTGCAAGACCGCAATAAGGCTCAGAGTTATAAAATTGCATATGCCGCTTACAGGCTGCTGTCAGCCCCTCCGGATTATCCCCATACAGCTTCACCAGCACCGGAGATATGGCATAGAAGAATCCGGGAGCCTGCAGCCGCTCATAGCTGACACTCGCTTCCTGAAAAAACACCCATCTCCACCAGACCTTCATGAGGTCTTTATTGGTAATTCTCTTTTCCAGTTTTACTTCATTCCTTGTTTCTTCCATGATTATTCACCTGTCCTTTTTGAAGATAGATCCGTATAGAAATAGGCAATGATGATTGCAAATAATGCTACAACGATCATTGAGAATCCCTGATAGGTCACCATCAGGAAACCCAGCAGAAAGAATAGAATAACCGATTTTTTTGACATCAGCATACGCAGTGTCATACCGATACCAACAGCAGGCAGCACACCGCCGATGACCTCCAGCATATGAAGCGGCATACCGGATAATGAATCAATTGCTGTTTTTGCAACATCTGCACCAAAGTACACGACCAGCGCCACCGGAATGGTCATCAAAAACGCAGTCGTAATCTGTGGCGGCCATACATGCAGGAAATTCATCCGTTTCACATCGCCGGTTTCCGCTGCCTTGTCCATCATATGAACAAAGATACAGTTTTTCGTCATGTGTACCGTCCAAAGCAGATTACCCAAAAGACCGATCGGTACCGCCATGGATACCGCGACCTCCGGAGAAGCACCACTGGCAAGAGCCAGCGCTGTCCCCACGATTCCTGCAAGCGCAGAGTCAGTCGGCATCGTACTGCCGACCATAATCACACCGATAAATGGAAGATTGATAGCAGAACCGATGATCAAGCCCTGCACAGGATCCCCCATAATCAAACCCACAATCGCCCCGTTTACCAGCGGCTGACGGACATAATTCCCCATGAATGCTGTCAGCCATGGCGTACCACTCTGACACAGGAAGTATAAAAACCCAATCAGAATCGCCTGAATTACATTTATATGCATACGTATTCCTTACGGCTGTTAGCTATACAGCCGTTTCTCCTTTCGTTTCAAATAATCTATTGTATTAAAGATATTTCCCTAAATCCTCAGCCTTTTCCGTAGGTACGACCTGTACCTTCATCAGCAGCTCCATCTTCCGCAGCTCTCGAAAAACCTCACGTTCCTCATCAGAAGCGGCAATATTTTTATAAAGCTTGCTTCTTCCGGCCTTCATCCCCATGCCGCCGACATTGAGATATTGCAGCTTTACGCCATTGTTCAGCAATGTCAGAATTGCCTGCGGTGTTTTGACCAGAATCAGAATTTTCTCCCCTTTTTCATCTGCCTTTAGATAGGCTGCAGCATCTGTATCATTGAATACCTTCAGGGAAATGGTTGATGGTATCAGTGATTTCATCATCATGACCACAAAGGTATCCTTGCAAAGCTCGTTGTCGATAATAACAACCTCATTGGCATCGCACTGCTTCAGCCAGGCAGTCATGACCTGTCCGTGAATCAGACGGTCATCAATTCTTGCAAATACAATCTGTTTCATAATTCTTCTCCTTTACGTTGTGCGAATTCTTCCATTCCCACGATTGACCTACAGCAGCGTTTCCAGAGGAATCCCTTTTTCTTCCGGAACGATTTGTATTTTCACCGATATACCGCTGTGATACAGTTTTTTTAATACATCCAGTTCTTCATCCGATGCACATATATTCTTGTATAGTACCTTTCGGTTTTCCCGTGCCCCCATACCGCCGATGATGATTTCATGAAGCTCGATGCCTCCCTCCAGTAACAGATAAAAGGTTTGCGGATACTTTGCCAGTAGGACAAGACCGGCACCGTCATAATCTCGTAAATATGCAATACCTGCTTTTGTATCCAGCACCTGTATCTGAATTCCTCTTGGTACCACCATGGTGATAAAGGAGCGGATGAAGGTGTCGTGATAGGTTTCATCATCGATAATCAAAATATTTTTTGATTTTACAAAGCGTACCCAGGATGTCATCACCTGGCCGTGGATCAGTCTGTCATCAATTCGTGCCAATAGAATATTGCTCATAACGCTTCTCCTTTTACTGAATCATATCGGTATTAGAAACCTTGGCGAATTCTTCAAAAAACTCCTGAATCCCTTCCTTTCCGGCATTCTGTGCCAAATGACTGATCGCATCAAGATCAAGGTCTTGCATACGTCCGCTTAAGGCTTCCAGAATCATCGGCAGATTAGCACCTGACATAATCCGGTATTCATGTTTTCCCTGCAGAGCGCGATAGCTCATTGTCGCCTGATTATAGGGACTTGCCAGCAGCAAATCACAGAATACGACCACGCCGTCACCATCATCCAGCTGTACGATTTTATCTGTAAGTTCTTTTCCAAAGACATCGATGCTGGTTTCATGCAGAATGGAAATCGTATCAATGCGTTCCTGTTTTCCCGCAATCAGCTCAATGCTGTCAAGAATCCCTCTGGCAAAGCCTCCATGGGTTGCAATTAAAAATCCAACCATGCTTCCTCCTGACTAAAGTAATCAATTACTTTGTATATTCCTATGTGTTCTATAGCACGATGCAAGATAGCAAGCGTTCGATCAGGAAAGCGATTACATCTGCTACACTCATAGTTTAATCATCTCCTTTTCCGCTGTCAAACTGCACATGTTTTACACAAAAAAGGAATGTGTGGTCGTGAAAGGGCTATTATTTCTGTATGCTTTTTATCATCTGTAATTACTGTGTAACCATAAAACCGGGAAAGGACACATAAGGAAAACAGATGGAACACGTATCTTGTTCATGTGTGTGCCTTAACAGGGAACAATCTACACTATTTTTCCTTTCAAATTGTAAAAGACTACAAAAAAAACGGGAAATTCCCGTCGCATTTTATATTGTATTATCTCTACCTCATATTCTGATGAAACCGATCCGGCAGCTCTTGTGCCGCCTGTGCTTCCTGCAGCATTTCCACATAAGCCGCAAAGGCCCGTTCGGCAGACTGGTAGATACCGCTTTTTCGGATGATATTCGCCGGATATGCCCCCTCGATCAGCCAGTACTCATTCCCGGTATCACTCTCCAAAAGCCATACCTCACTATCGCCCTCTTCATCCGCAAAGCTCTCCACATACAAAATTCGCTCCACAACCTCCGGCTTCAAAATTCCTTCCGCATAGCTGCGCAGCTGTTCCTTCTTCACTGTTTCATTCATAAACGCTTCCCTCTTTCCTTATTTTCTGTTGTCTTATGATCTTAGCTTATGCCAGATACTGCAATGCATACTGCACAAAGACAGCCAGGGACAGCAGCATTGCATCCTCATCAATATCAAATTGCGCATGATGATGCGGCCTTCCGGTATTACACGATTGGGAATTTCTGGAGCCGATAAACGCATAGCAGCCCGGCACATGTGCTAAATAATCGGCAAAATCATCCGCCTGCATCATTTTCTCCTGATTATGAATCACCCTATCCTTACCGACCACTTTCTGTGCAAGCGGTGTAATCTCATCAATTACCTGTCCGTCATTGATCAGCGGTGCCGCATAATCCCGGAATTCCACCTGAGCACTCCCACCGTATAAGGCAGCAGTCTGCTGTGCTATCTCACCTACGCGCTGATTGATATAGGCTCTTGTCTGGGATGAGAAGCTGCGCGTTGTCCCCTCCAACAGCGCCTCCTTCGCCACAATATTATATTGTGTACCGGCATGCAGCGTACCGATTCCAACAACCGCGGTATCCAGCGGAGACAGCGAGCGCGATACGATGGACTGCAGATTTATCACAATCTGTGATGCGATATACAGCGCATCAACGCCCTTCTGCGGTGTGGACACATGTGCCCCCTTTCCCTGCACAATGATACGGAAATAATCACAGCTGGCATTGATTGGTCCCGGTGTCAGAGAGATTGTTCCCACATCCAGACTGCTGCACATATGGGCTCCATAAATACGATCTGCCCCATCCAGACACCCTTCCTCAATAAAGGTACGCGCCCCCTGCCCGATTTCCTCTCCCGGCTGAAAAAAGAAACGGATTTCACCGGCGAATTCATGTCTTCGCTCCTGCAGCAGCTTCACCGCATGCAGCAATACCGCTGTATGGGCATCATGACCGCAGGCATGTGCACAGCCAGGATTCACACTGCGATAGGGCTGATCCAGCTGATCCTCCATAGACAGGGCATCCATATCCGCACGCAGAACGAGAACCCTTCCACTTCCTTTTTCTCCGCATATGCTGGCAAAAACACCGGTTTCTCTGATTCGACGATGCGCAACGCCAATGCGCGTCAGCTCCTCCTCTATTTTTGCGGCTGTCTGATATTCCTTCATGCTGGGTTCCGGATGCATGTGAAACCAGCGGCGAAGTGCAATCAAAGACTCCTGCTCTTTTTTTATCCATGTGTCTATCTGCATAGCTGCCTCCTGTAATCCTTCTGTTCTCTGTCTTTCATCGGCTGACAAGCATGCTTCCGGCTGTTATATACAGCAAAGCTGCACGCTTGCGTGATGCTGCTCATGGGAGCTCTCTTCATTTTGAATTATAAACGTATGAAGGAAAAATGGCAAGTCGTGATTCTTCACGACAGCTGCAAACACTTTCTATCGTTCACTATATGCTCGCGTTGCAAAGGCTTCAGCTGAAGCCTTTATACCACAATGCCAACCTTAAATGCCGTGTGCATTATGGATGCCTGCACGGAAAGCCAATGCAGCAATCATAAAACATTGATTTATATTTGTATATTTTCGCATGAATGATAAAATAAAGAAAAGGATGATGAATATGAACATACCGTTATGGATCAAACGTATTCCATATACAGCTGCACTCCATACCACACGTACAGGGCAGGAAGCAGCTTTTCTTTATAGCTGTAGCCGGCAAAGGAAGCATTTCTAATGAAAGCAGCGATCATGAACAGAATACGTCCCTTTTTTATGATTATCCTCATCATCCTAAGCTCCTCATTCTTCCTTTCCTTCATCAACCGCTATGATAACAAATATCACAATGTACAGGCTCCGGTAAAAAATGGACAGCTTTTAAGCAGTCAGCTGAGGCTGGAGAATAATGCACTGTATTCTCTGGTGGATAACTGGCTGTTTTATCCGCATATCTATCGCAATGCCACGACCAATCAGGATGCCAAAGGGGTCTATACCTATCTCGGCCAGTATCCGGACTTTTCCATGCGTGATGCAGCACGCTCGCCTTATGGTGTATCCAGCTATCAGCTGAGCATTCCGGCAACAGAAAGCGGACAGACGCTTGCAATCTACTTCCCTGAAATCGATATCGCCTCGGAAATATGGCTGGATGATACACTGGTTGCATCCAATGGCAATGTGAAAACAACGCCCATTAAGGCCCGCATACAAAATACCGTCATTACCTTTTCCACCGAACAGGCTCATACCCTTTATGTCATTGCGGCAAACGATACACATTATTACAGCGGTATGTATTATCCCTGCATAGTATCCACCCCGCAGGGGATACAGAGCATGATTCTGCGCAAAGTCTTATTTTACGGATTTCTTGTATTTTCCTCTCTGAGCATTGGATTGTATTCTCTGAATTTATGGATCAGAAACCGCAGAGACAGCGTATCCCGCTGCTTTGCGGCAGCTACCCTTGCCTTTTCTCTGTATGCATCCAGAGAGCTTCTCCGTATGTGGGGAATCTCTCATGTGACTGTATTTTATGTTTTCATGGACGCAGCTTATTTTCTTATGATGTATAAGATTCTGGAAATCAATACCCTGCTCTCTCCATTATCGAAAAAACATCTGCTTACCAGAGGAATGCGTCTGCTTTCCATCGGTATGTGTATTCTGCCCTTTGCCAATCTAATCATGCTCGGCAAACATGCGGATGCTCTTCTTGCATATGGTTGGATCGTAGACGGCTTTAAATACATCAGTGTGCTTTATATTTTGTATACAACGCTATATGGGAGCCGATACCGGCGCATAGAGCTTTGGCTGCTGGGAGCGAATACCTTTTATATTTTCGGTATTCTCTACACACTGCTTTGCGCAAATCTCTTTGAGCCGCTGTGCTTCGGATGGCCGAATGACTATTTCTCTTTTTTCATCGTCCTCTCTCTGGCAGCCCTCATGATTCAGCGCAGTGAACAGATGGCAAAGGAAAACGAACGCCTGAGCATCCATTTGCAGGAAACCGTGGAGCAGCGAACAGAGCAGCTGCACACACTGTTATGTGAACGAAAGGCCATGCTGGCAGAATTTGCCCATGATCTGAAAGCACCACTCAGCAGTATGCAGTCCCTGATCGAGCTGATCCGTTTGCAGGATACCCTGATTGATGATGAGGTAGAGGATTATTTAAAAATACTGGAACGCAAGAGCACTGAATTACAAAATCGAATGACGGTTTTGCAGAGATTCTCCTCCATGGATAAGGAAAGTCAGGATAAGCATGTTTTTGATCTGACACAGCTCCTGAAGCAGTTCCATAAATTCAACAAGGCAGATTGTGATGCGGCAGGAATCTATTTCCTGTATCTCTTCGACAAGGAGCCGTGTCCTGTATTTGCGGATGAGAAGCAGCTGACACGTTCGCTTGAGAATCTGCTGTACAATGCCCTGTCCTTCATCGAGATAAACGGTACCATCACACTGTCCCTTTCCACAGAGGGCAGCAATGCGCATATCATCATGAAGGATACCGGCTGTGGAATCGCACCGGAACGACAGGAACAGATTTTTCACAAGGGCGTATCCCTGCGGGATGATTCCACAGAGCGCGGTCTTGGTCTTTACATCACCAAAAGCATCCTTGCGGAGCATAACGGCTCCATCTGGGTGGAGTCTGACGGTGCACACGGCTCTGCCTTTCATATCCTGCTTCCTCTTGCCTACAGCAACCTTCAAGAATCTGTCAAACCATAGGACAGAAGCTGGACATGTGTGACTCTTCAGCAATGACAAACTACAGCCCCCCTTATATAAATGTTGTTGAAGCTGAAAAGAGCAGCGAATTTCATGTAAGCACAAGAAGATGCCTATACCGGCTTCACATGATAAATGACGCTATCACCAAAGCAAATAAAAAACCTCGTGCGGTTGCATCTACAGACCGTCTGTACGAGGTTTTATTCTTATACTGAAACGGGTGGTTCCACAAACTTATAGCCCTTTCCCCAGACCGTCTGAATAAACATATGATCACTCCAGGCCTCCTCCAGCTTTTTGCGCAGATTGGCTATATGTACCTGCACCGTATGTGTGGAATTCATATCCGGCATCTTCCATACCCGCTGATAGATTTCCGATATCGTATACACATGCTCCGGCGTCTGAGCCAGCAGCACCAGTATATCGAATTCCGACATGGTTAAGGGAACCCTGTGATCCTGGATCTGTATGGTTCTGGCATCCAGATTGATCTGCAATGGAAAAAAATTCAAAATCTTCTGTCTGGAGGGGATCTGGTAATACTGTCGTATCCTTGCCTGTATGCGAAGATACAGCTCTTCCAGAGAAAACGGTTTGGTAATATAATCATCCGCTCCCATCAGAAATCCATTCTTCAAATCCTCCTGTGAGGAAAGATTCGTCAAAAACACGATGGGTACCGAGCTGAAGCTGCGAATTTTCCGACATAGATCAAACCCGCTTTCCCCCTTAAGAAGCACATCCAGAACGATACAGTCGATTGATTCCCTCTTCAATATCTGAAGACCCTGTGATCCACCGGTAGCAGTAAATACATCCTCATCGTTCTTTCGCAGATATTGCTCTGCAGCAAACAGTACATCTTTATCATCATCAATGATAAGAATCTTATGCATGATCCATCCTCCATGTCATTCTTATTGTATATTGTATCAGAAAATTGAATGACAAAACATGGAAAGACGGAAGCTTGAAGCTTTCTTGAACATTTAGGAAATTTGGAAAAAGGCTTTGGCATTGTCATAGAATACCTTTTGAAGTGCTTCTTCATCCAGACCGCTGACAAGTACCTTCTGAATTTCCACGGACGGATGATGAAACGGACCATCTGTGCCAAACAGGATACGATTTGCACCGACACTCTCGTATGCCTCTTTGATTTTCGTATGCATCGGCATACCGCTCATTTCCAGATACAGATTCGCATAGCGACGCGCCATTTTCAGGCTTGCGTCGATATACACACCGTGTCCGTGCCCCATATGAATCATCATCACCTTGACGTTGGGAAAGCGCTCTGCGAGCAGTGCAATACTCCAGGGAAGGGAATAGGGTGGATGTCCGCAGTGAATACAGACAGGTACATGATAGCGCTCGGCCATCTCCATCACCGGGTCAACGCATACATCATCCGCCACAAAGGCATGCCGCAGCGGATTCAGCTTTATTGCCTGAAAGCCTTTCTCCAGATACTGCTTCAGCAGCTGTGTGCAGGTTTCCTCCAGCGGATTAACATACACAGCACCAAGAAAACGATCCGGCCATTCACATAATGCCTGGTATACGGCCTCATTATTCTGGGAACAGATGACCGTTTTCTCGATTTCATAGGTATCCATCAGCTCGAGAAGCTGTTTTGGAGTCGCCGCCACATTCGCCCAGCCTCCGATTTCTCCAATATGGGCATGTGCATCTATTTTCTTCATACGCGATTCTCCGCAAGGCACGAAAGCAGCTTCGTGCGGGACAGCATCGCAGATAACACAGTAAACAGGATGAGTCCGATGATTGTCTGCATACAGATTCTCGGAACAGAGGCAATCGCTGGTACAACCCCGGTCAGAGGTATTTTAACAAGTGTATATGCAGCGATTTGAAAAACTCCGCCCGCTCCCGCTGCCATCAGTCTGTTTTTGTATCGTGAATTCTCCAGCAAAAGTCCCATAATCCAGCCCATGGCATATTTTATAACGAAGGTGGGAAGCACCCAGACAGCGGCACCGCTCAGTAAATCGGATAAAGCACCACCTAGACCACCAGCCATCGCTCCCTGCTTTCTTCCCAGAACCATTACCCCCAGAAAAATCATGCAATCCCCCATATGCGTATACCCTCCGGTTGCCGGATTCGGTATCTTAATAATATAGGTTGCGGTAAATATCAAAGCTGTCATAAGTGCCGTCATTGCCAGCTCTTTTGTCTTCTCATGCTGCATACAAGCTCTCCTCTCTATGAAATTGGTTACATTCTAACATTAAACTGTATATTAAAAAATGAACAGTTTTATAAAAATAAAAGATAACAGTTTGTGATGCTGTAAAAACAGAAGCAACCCGGAACAATCGCGCAAAGCTCGACTCCGCAAATCGTAAGCTAAAAAACACCACTGCCCTTTCATAAAACCGCTCAGACAATGCCACCCCCATACGCTATTCAAAGCAGCTTTCTTTGTCTATCACAGCTGTTTCTCTCCATGACGCATGGAAATTCCTATAAAGTAAAAAAAGGAGGTATGGCTACTAAAAACCATGACCTCCTCCATACTACATTTCAATAATTGAAAACCAACACAACCATACGTTAGAAGAACCAGTGGAAGATATCAGAAATAATCTTGTGAGCTGTTTCCACAATCTCCGTGATGATCGTTCCCGCTGTTTTCTGTACTGTTATTTTCACATCCTTTTGTGTACCATAGGATACGGTAAACTCTGTCGGCTGTTTTCTTGTGATTTTATATCCCTTCGGTGTTTTCAATTCCTTTTTGGTAAAGGTATATGTATCATTCACCTTCCCCTTTTCACTGCGCAGCTCCTGTGTTGAGATCGTTCTTCCCCATACATCAACGTAGGTAACCTTCAGCACAGCTTCCTTTTTTGCAAAGCTGACAATGATGTCATGCTCTTCCTTCGGCTGTAGCTTAAAGGTCGTGCTTGCCGGTGTATATACGCTTCCATCCTGCCAGATATAGGTACGATAGCTGTCATTAACATTCATATCGGCAAGTGCATAGCGACCATTTTCATCGGTTTTAACCGTATATGCCTGATCCGTTGTTAAATTGCGGATAGCGATTGCGGCATTCTTAAATACCTTTCCATCCTCATCCCTGACGATACCTGTCAGAGTGACCACCGGCTGCAGGGTTATATTCTTCTCCACTGCATTATTTACCTGCAGCTTCCATGTATAATCGCCAAGATACTTCACATCGCCCTTTGTAAATGGAGCAACATAAACGATATATTCTCCAGGCTTTACAGCAAGCTCATAGAACCCGTTGTCATCCGTTGTTGCATAAACGGATTTCTGTGTTTCATGGCTCTTAAACTGAACCTTCGCATGGGAGATCGGCTGTCCGCTCACCTTATCCAGGATTGTACCGCTGACCCTCTTCGTATAATCCTTGACTGCTTCCCGGATATCGAAATCCTTATTAACAGCATCCCCATTGATCCACTCTATGTTCGCCTGTTCAAATACGTCTACCTGATCTTCTGAAACAATGATGGAATCCTTACCGAGCTTTGTATTATTAAAGATACCACTGCCCGCAATCTCAGGGAGGGTTCCCTTGAATTCGATATGTTCCAGATCCGTGGCATGTGCAAAGAATTCAGCATCTATGTACTGGATATCTGCTGGAATGATGACACGCTTAACTCCTGCCGGGATTCCTTTACCGCCCTTAACAAGACGGGTGACGTCTTTCCCGTTCAATGTGTCCGGAATGACGATTGCTTCCTCATTGCCGGCGTATTCCTTAATGTCTCCACTGACTTTGCCGGATACAAGCGCACTCTTGAACGCAGATACATGGAATACAAATTCCTTTGTCTGCGCTTTTCTTCCCAATGCATCCACAACCTCAGCCTTTACACGGTGCTCACCAACAGAGAAGAACTGTTCAAAGTTCTCATAGTAAACATAACCGTTGCGGTCCACTTTTCCTATGGATGTGAAAACCTCTTTGCCGTTATCATACCAGATTGTCTTGCCTGGATTATCCCGATCGGCTTCCATGACCGTACTCTGTACGAATGTTACCTTATATGTTTTTTCAATTGTATCATTTTGATTCATACCGGAATAGGTTCCTGTTACAGTTACCTTGTCTGCGGTAGGTGCCAGCGGTACCTTGATATTGACATAGGTATATACATCCGGATTGGATGCGCTGGATACCTTGACCTGTGTATAGCTTCCAGTGCGCTCATCACATTTTATCGCTTTTATTTTTCCTGTTTTGTCAACCGTGATCAGGCCTTCCTTATTTGTTTCATAAACCAGCTCTTTATTTGTTGCGTCCGCATTTACGACTGCTTCCAGCTGTAATGTGTTGCCTGGTGCCAGATGCACCATCTTCTTATTGATTTCACCAAGCGTGATGGAGGTTACCGGTACTTCTTTTTTCACAGCCGTACGGTAATATCCGGCAGAGCTTACCGATGTATTGGCTCCTACCCCCATACTGACTTCAAAGTAATATTCACCCTTTGCGACATCCACATGGAACTGTACGCCGGTTTCCTTCGTACGTGCATCCTCCAGCTGACTCATATCCTCTGGATTTACTTCGGCTACAGTCTTTCCGCTCTTATCCTTTACGCTGACACGGAAATCGTCTTCCATCCAGCCTCGTGATGCTTTTCGCATACCGGTTTTCCCGTCCTCCGGCGATACTCCGTTATTGCGGAATTCCACCTGTAAACGAACACCGTCTGACGTCTCTTCTTCCTTTGTCACGTGAAAGATACCGCCATAATTCGGCTTGGTCAGCTTCGGTGCACTGCCATACTCCACCTGTTCCATGTCGGAAGCATCTTGCAAATCCTTTTCGGTCGTAAGAACTGCATTATATATGGCATCGTATTCCTCCTGCGTCAGCCGCAGCTTTTTCGGGAATGCACCGGTACCGTTCACCTGCTTCGCTTCATAGACAGCAGCCTTGAAGGCACGCCAGGATGCCGTGGTATAAATCTCGTTATGCAGAGGCTCCTTTTCATCAACCAGCGCTTTCATTGCGGCATAATCCACGTCGTCGCATGCTACCAGCTTATCCATTGCTTCCTGCGTATATTTCACCTGCTTGCGGTAATCCTCATCGGTTGCGCCTTCCCGATTATAGATGATTTTCGCACTGTTAATACGGGATGATAATCCTGCAGCATTCCAGCTTTTGGTCGTATAGGCTTCCTCTTTGCACGCTTCTGCTTGTGCTATGATATCCGCCAGTGCTTCCTTTGCGGACTTTTCATTGCTGGCAGTGCGGTAATAGCCTGCTGAATTGACTGTGGTATTCGCACCTGGTCCCATGCTGGCATCGAAATAATATTCTCCGTTTGGAAGTGTTACTGTAAATACCACACCGGCTTCCTTATTGGATTTCCCCTGCAATGGTGACATTTCATCATTTTGAACCTCTTTGACCGTATTTCTGTCCGCATCCTTCACCTGAACATAGAAGGAGCTGTCCATATAGCTTCTCACAGCGCTGCTCTTTCGCGTCTTACCATCCTCCGGAGACAGTCCGTTGTTTAAAAATTGCACGCTCAACGTTACGCCGTTTTCTGCTTTTTCTTCCTTTAGCACCTCAAAAATACCGCCATATCGCGGAGAGGTGAGACGCGGGGCTTCTCCATATTCCACCTGTTCCAGATCCGTGGCATCCTGCAGTGCCTGTTCTGCATCAAGGACAGCATGATAGATTTCATCATATTCTGCCTGTGTCAGGCGCAGCTTCTTTGGAAAGGCACCGGTGCCGTTTACCTGCTTCGCTTCATAAACAGCCCCCTTGAAGGCACGCCATGACGCGGTGGTATAAGTGTTGTTATGGAGCGGTTCTTTGGCATCTACCAGCGCTTTCATTTTCGCATAATCCACATCATCGCAGGCGATCAGCTTGTTGATGGCTGCTCTGGTATATTGCACCTGCAACAGATACGCATCATCCCCTGCTCCTTCGCGGTTGTAAATCGTCTTTGCATTGGAAATGCGGAAGCTCAGATCAGCAGCTGTCCAGCTTTTGGTCGTATAATCCTCCTCTTTGTAGGATTCTGCCTCAGCGATGATGTCCGCAAGCTCTTCCTTCGCTGTTTTGACACTCGTTTCCTTATATACCTCCAGCTCCGCTACAGTCACAACATGAGCAGCATAGGAATCCGCTGTTTGCGGTATATCTATTTTTATGTATTTCGCTTCTGCAGGCTGAAAGGTGATCTCCTTCCAGTCAACCGTATTCGGCTCCTGTATGCTACCCTCTGCCACCTTCGTATAGCTGCTGCCGTCAATGCTTACAGAAACTGTATAGGCTGAAGGACGGCCGTTTCCACTGTTTTTTCGCGGATACAGACGAAGCTTACTGATGCTTTGTGCCTCTTTCAGCTCTATTATAAAATACTGTGGAATTTCATCTCCTGTTACCGGGTGATTATAATCGCTATCTACATAGGTATCAAGATTATTATCCCATACATTTGCTACAGGCGTGGAGCCATGAAATGATTTTGCAGTAATACCGGCGATTTCCGAAGCTTCTATTTTTGACTGCACAGCTGTACGCAGCTCGGCAGAGGATGTATTGGCAAAGGCTGTCACCATCTGACTGCCTACACCGCTCAGTAATACAGTACCTGCCAGGAATGACTTGCCGATCGTTTCCACATGCCTGTAAGATTTCGTTTTTGTTTTCATAATACCTTCCCTTCATTTTTTCATTTCTTATCATCAGAATTTCTAACACATGCCCTGCTTATTTGCATCTGCTAACCGTTTTTTTCTTGACCCGTTTTTCCATCTCCTTCAATGAAATCAATTCTGAAGCTCATCATCTCTGCAAAGCTTTCCTGTGGGTATGCCTCATCCATACCCAATTAAGAACATAAAAGGGTTTTACAGAACTGATTCCTTTTTTCTTCATGATTCCCATCCGTAACCCCTTACATCACAATTCCATCGTATTTCAAACTATTCTCGAAAACAATGCTTTTTTTAGTAATCGTTTTGCACTTTTTAATAATTTTTACTTTTTTACCCCATTTTTCATAAAACGCTTTCAAAATATAATATTATATATAAATAATGATAAAAACGGTAATAAATAACTGTTTACATAGCAAAATATGACAGATATGTGATGCACAGTTTTCTTGCATAGCAACTGCTGTACGTACTTTTTTATGCTGTATTTCACCCGTATCACACGAGCTGGATAAAAGACATTTTATCAAAGCTTTCCTTATGGTTAGAAAAATCAGGAAACCTTTCCTTTTCAATATTCACACCCTATTCGATTATGCATTGTTAAAGGCATATTGCCATTTGATACAGCATCACCAAAGCTTCCTTCCTTTCCTTATATGTATGTATAGAAAAAAGGATGTATCTACTGTAAAAAGCAGTACACCCCACCCTTTCCACTTTGGTTAGAGCTTATATATATCCTTTACTTCCTAGAAAAAAAGACGATTTCCAAGCAAATCACATCCACCCTTGAAATCATCTTTTCTTTTTCGCGTAATAGCTCACACATTCCTTCTACGAAATACTGTGCTGCTCAGCGTTTCTGTATAAACTGTACAAAGGCCTTGCACTGCTCTTCCAGAAAGGGTTCGCTTTCCTTTAAGGTAAGCCTTCCATCCACTACCTGCTCCAGTGCGTTAGGGATCGTAAGCCGCGGCACATTCATAACCCTCATATTGAGAAAGCTCAGCAGGGTGACCAGCTGATCCTGTGCAATCAGCGTACCGGACATACCGGGTGTAATGCCGCTTACGGCTGCCGGCTTCCCATTCAAAACCCGCAGCTGTGCTTCATCCGGACGGGACATCCAATCCAGGAAATTTTTTAATGCTCCGGAGATGCCATGATTGTATTCCGGTGAAAAGAACCATATGCCATCCGCTTCCTGAAGCTGCGCTCGCAGGCGCTGTACAGCAGCAGGCGCCGGAAATTCAATATCCTCATTCATAAAAGGTAAATCCTGATAATCGAGTAGTTCAAATACAAGCTCATCACCGCAAAGAGCTGCGGCTGCTTCTGCCAGCTGACGGTTCAAGGATGCTTTGCGAAGAGATCCGACTATGGCTGCAATTTTTATTTTTTTCATAAGCTGCCTTCTTTCTATATCTGTATTCTAGTCTTGCGTCATGGAAAGCACAAGATATATGCCTGAAATCCTTTATTCTCGCTTCAGTATATGCGATTATCTTATGTTTATGCAAATTACTCAAATATGACATAGTATTGTCATATTATGTCTGTTACAATGGAGTCAGAAAGGAGGGATCGCATGCAGATACAGAGAATGTTTGAAATTGTTTATATCCTTTTGCAGAAGCGAAGAGTAACCGCGAAGGAGCTGGCAGAGCATTTTGAAGTCAGTACGCGTACAATCTACCGTGATCTTGACGCACTTTCCATGGCAGGCATACCGCTATACACCAACAAGGGGCATCAGGGTGGTATTTTTTTGATGGAGGATTATGTACTCCACCGCTCCATGTTCAGCGAAGAGGAGCAGCAAAAGCTGATGGCTGCCTTGCAGAGCTATCACATTGCAGACCCACAGGATGTGGATTCCCTGCTTACCAAGCTGAGCTCCACATTTTCTGCAAAGCTGACCAACTGGATCGATGTCGACTTTGTAGACTGGGGAGCTGATCGCAGTGCCAATCGCAAATTTCTTCTGTTAAAGGATGCAATTCTGGAGAAGCAGGTAATTCAGTTTACCTATCATTCCTCCTACGGTGCCAGCTCTACACGGACGGTTGAGCCATTGCAGCTGCTGTTCAAGGGATCCGCATGGTATCTGATCGGCTACTGTATACAGAAACAGGCACAGCGTTATTTCAAGCTGAATCGCATGGAGAACCTGCAGCATACAAAGGAACACTTTCAACGGGAGCTGGATACATCCAATCTGCCGCATGATCAGAATGAATATAAAAAGGATTTGATCCATCTGGTTCTGGAAATGAAGGAGAGTGTCGCCTATCGCATCTTTGATGAATATGATTCCTCCTGCTTTCAGCGAAGAGAGGATGGAAGCTTTCTTGTTACCATTGATTTTCCAAAAAGCGAATGGGTATACGGCTATCTCATGTCCTTCGGAGATTCCTTACGCATCCTAAAGCCTATAGATATACGAGATGAGGTAGTGAATAGAATGCGAAATGCAGTAAAGCAGTATGAGTAATATGACATACAGATGTCCTATATGGTGTGATAGGATATAGGAAAGGAGATGAAAGCGATGGAAGCGAATGTAAAGCTTGACTATAAGAAAAAGTATAAGGACCTCTATCAGCCGAAAACCACGGGTATGCTGATCAATGTAGCGGCAATTCCCTTTCTGATGGTGGATGGCAAAGGAAATCCGAATGAGGAGGATGGTGATTACAGCAAGGCGATGCAGCTGCTTTACGGTATCACCTTCACCATCAAAATGAGCAGAAAGAAGGCCATAGCGCTAAAGGGCTATCATGATTATGTGGTGCCGCCGCTGGAGGGACTGTGGGAAATGAAGGGAATCAAGGGAGTGGATTACTCCCGTAAGGAAGATTTCCTGTGGACATCCATGCTCCGCCTTCCGGAATATGTTACAAAGGATGTGTTCGCATGGGCATGCGAGGAGTTTCATAAAAAACACCCGGAGGCAGATATCAACAGCGTGCGGCTGGAATGGTATGAGGAGGGGCTCTGCGCTCAAATTCTGCACAAGGGCTCATATGATGAGGAACCGGCTACGCTAAAGAAGCTGCATAGCTTTATTGAAGAAAACGGCTACTGTGTGGATATCGGCTCTCCTGCACCCAGCGGACAGCTGAGAAAGCATCATGAAATCTATCTGGGAGATCCGAGAAAGTGCAAGCCGGAAAATCTGAAAACGGTATTGCGCATACCGGTAAGAAAACAATAACGGAGAACATCCGTAAAGGAGAAAAAGCATGGAATATATACAACTTACACAGGAGAACCTGCAGAAGGAGCATATCTGCTGCAGTATGACAGAGAAAAAAGGGGATCATAGCATTACGGATAAGAAGGCATGGCTGAAGGAGCGCATGGAGGAGGGGCTTGTCTTTTATAAAGCTGATGTGCGTGGTAAGGTTTTCATTGAGTATATGCCGGCGCAAGCCGCATGGCTCCCTATTCAGGCGGAGAACTGGATGCATATCAACTGTCTGTGGGTTTCCGGAAGCTTTAAGGGCTGCGGCTATTCTGATGCGCTGCTGCAGCACTGCATTGAGGATGCCAAGGCAAAGGGAATGCATGGTATTACGATTTTATCAGGAAAAAAGAAGCTGCCTTATTTGAGCGATCCCTCCTATCTGAAATATAAAGGCTTTACCCCTGCCGATGAAGCCGGGGACTATATATTGATGCATCTGCCATTTCATGCGGATGGAAAGACACCGCACTTTGCGGATTCCGTGTTTCAGCCAAAGCATCCAAAAAACACCTTTGTATTATACTATACCGATCAGTGTCCGTTTGCCAGTCAATATGCGCTTCGATTCGCGGACTGGATGAGCAGCTGGGGACAAGCCTGTGTTGTCCATCATATAACCACACGAGAGGAAGCCCAGAGCTGTCCAGGACCGGTAACAAGCTATGCACTGTTTTACGGAGATACCTATCTGACAAATGATATTCAGTCGGAAAAGAAGGCTGAAAAGCTTTGGAAAACCTATGGAAGCCAGACTGTGCAGGCTGGATGATATGTTTCTGGTAGGCTGTGAAACCGGATTGGGGACCTCCCTATGCAAAAATGCCGGCATTTCCATGTCCTTCTGGAAAAGGTTCAATGAGCAGTTGAAAATATATCATGTGAAGCAGGGAAAGCAATTTTTGAAATATGCGCTTACCCAACGCGGTCCACAGGGTTTGACCTACGTCTGCGGTGTTCCCAGTGCACAGCTGTATCCGGAGCACTTTCAGATTTACCGTATTCCGAAAGGGGAGTATCTGTGCATCGAGCATCATGGTGATATGGCACTACTTCCGGAAACCATACGAACGGTATTTGAACAGGAGCTGAAAAACAGGCAGCTGACCCCGGCAAAGGGTAGACTCGTATATTTTGAAAGGTATGATGAACGGTTTCATTACCATCAGGATGCTTCGGTGATCGAGCTTTATATACCCCTTGCAAGACATACACAGGATACCATGGAGGAAATTGAGGCGAAAACAATTTTACAAAGTGGCGGAAATTCCATTGGGCAGTTTTCCTGGTTTGGTATGGATTTTAATATGAATCTGTATAAGGGCTGCAATCACGGCTGTATCTATTGTGATTCCAGAAGCAGCTGCTATCAGGTACAGGAATTTGACCGGGTACGGAAAAAGAAGAATGAGCTGCTCATTCTGGAGCGCCAGTTAAAGGGAAAGCGAAAAAAAGGAGTTGTAGGCATCGGTGCCATGTCGGACACCTACAATCCCTTTGAAAAGCAGCACGAAATTACAAGAGGTGCCCTGAAGCTGATTGACCGCTATGGCTTCGGTGTGGGAATCGATACCAAAAGCACTCTGGTACTGCGCGATCTGGATTTACTGTCGCGTATAGCCTCGCACAATCCCGTTATTATCAAGCTGACAATCACCTGTGCGGATGATGCTCTTGGAAAGATCATTGAACCCTATGCTCCAAGCTCCAGTGAACGCTTTCTGGCTTTGGAGGAATTACATAAGGCCGGCATCTATGCAGGAATTCTGATGATGCCCATTCTTCCCTTTATCAATGATACGCCGGAAAATATCATCGGTATCGTCGCGCTTGCGGCGAAGCATCATGCGAAATTTATATACCCTGCTTTCGGTATGACCCTGCGGGATAATCAGAGGGATTATTATTACTATCAGCTGGATCATTATTTCCCGGGAAAACGCAGGCTGTATGAACAGCGCTATCATAATGTTTACAGCTGTGATTCCCCACATGCCGCAAAGCTGTATAAGCTGTTTCAGGCAGAGTGTCAGAAACACGGTATCCGCTACCGCATGAATGATATCATACGGGGCTATAAGAAGCAGCAGGTTCGTCAGGGACAGCTGAAGCTGTAGTAATAGGAGCATACGGGCAGGACAACGATACGCTATCCGTCTGCTTTCCTATGACAAGGAATGGAGGATTCATGAAACGACCGGAATTATCAAAGACCTTAACACCAGAGCAGTTTCAGGAAAACTATTATCGAAAAGAGGAGCTGCAGACATTTCTAAAGGCATGCAAGGTATCAGCATCCGGAAGCAAGGAAGAGCTCAATACGCGCATTTTGCATATATTACAGGGCGGCACAGGAGCCATTGCGGCTGGGAAAAGGGCTCAGAAATGCACTCGTACAGATCCGTTGTATCTTGATTCCATTATCGAGGAGGATATTGTCTGTTCACAGTTGCATCGCGCATTTTTCAAGTCTGTGATTGGCAGTAAATTCTCCTTTCATGTTGAATTTCAGGATTGGCTGAAGACGCATGCGGGCCTGCGTTATCAGGACGCCGTAGATGCCTGGTATGATCTTCAGGAACAAAAGAAGCACAGGAAAACGAAGATTCAGGCGCAATTTGAATATAATGCCTATATTCGTGCCTTCTTTGCGGACAATCCCGGGCGTTCATTGAAGGAAGCCATCGCCTGCTGGAAGTATCGAAAAGCCATCCCGGGACCGCACGTTTATCAAAAAGAGGATATTTCAATATTGGATTGAGGCTTGTTTCTGTATACAAGATTTCTTATCGTTATTCTGACGCAGATTCTGCTTTCATGAATAGCTGCAGAGTAATCGATACCGGCCTAATAAAAAGCCGCTCTATGAACGACATCACGTTCTTTTGAAGCGGCTTTTCCTATGCTAATACACGCAGTGTACCATCATATGCTACATTTACACCCTGACACCTGCAGGCAGATATTTTATTATGTTACAGCCCTTTCTTTTTATCTGTACGATCCTTTTTCATTTTCAGGAAGATGCCCAGGCCGCCTGCACCCAGCATCGTCAGCAATGCCGGTATATTTGTTGTATCACCCGTAGGAACCTCTCGCTGATCGGTACTTGTTGTTGTCCCGTTTGTTTTATCACTCTGACCTGCATCAGGTGTCTGTCCTCCTGGCTTCGGTGTTTCCGTTGCTCCTGGTATTTCAGGTGTTGTTCCTTCATTGCTCTTTTCTGAAACAACTGCATATAAAGAGAAGTGCGTTGTTTCAAACGTAATCAGATTATCCTTGATGGTGCATGGTAGTTTGGTAATCGTACCATTATCATCAATATAAATGACAGAGAGCTTTTTGTCTTTCCATTCCGGCTTAACCTGAATACAAACATTCAGCATATCTGTTGGAACGTATTGCTTTCCATCCTTCATGAAAGTAAAATCAATGACCTGTTCAAGTGCATACTTATTCAGGAAGGACGTATCCTTAAGTGTTTTCGCAACGTCAGACGCTTTCAGATATTCCGTATGCAATGTAATTCCCTCCGGCAGTTTACCACTTACCGAAATCGTTTCATCCTTATTCTGAATTTTTCTGTCCGTAATTGGCGTATCCTTTTTCAGAACTGTTACTGTAATCTCGATTGTATCCGTCTTACTGTTATTCAGATATCCTACTGTTTTATAGGTACCAGGTTTTGTGAAATCTACCTTATCAGCATCCCATCCGGTAACCTTTAGGTTCTCACGTGAGCCGTCACTATAGATACCTGTAACATCCTTTTTCAATTCCTTGAAAACAGTATCTGCCTTACTTCCCTGCTGTGCAGTAATTGACAGACTTCCAGGCTCCAGTGATTTCAATACGCGATCTTTAACGGTTACTTTAATGACAGGCTTCAATTCCGTGCCTTCCAGCTTGCCTGATACATCATATGTTCCTGCTTTATTCATATCAACCTTGTCGGTATCCCAAGCTACCGGCATCGTTACCTGAATCCCGTCCTTTTTTTCTACTGTGACGATCTTAGGAAGCTTAGCTTTTACATCCTTCAGTGAGGTGCCTCTGTCAAAGCTCAGGTCCTCAAATTTTGTTATAATCGTTTTCACCGGTGCGTCTGTTGTCACTACAACATTGTTGAAGCTTGCATCTGCATGGAATGTATTTACGCCCACATAGCCGCCTTCAAATGACGCATCCTCCTTTACAGCAACCAGATTGTCGTTCAGATAATACTCTAAACGTCCTTTTCCATCGTAAACTACTTTAAAGTGGTAATCTTTAGCGTTTTTCTCCTCATCTGTAAGCTTATGTTCAACCGCCCAGTCCTCTCTGCCGGTATTTTTAAACATCTTAGCTACATTCTTATCCCCTTTTTCAATATTGACACAGAGCCATTTACCAGCAGGATTATTCTGATCACCAACTCCGAAGGTCAGCCCTGTTGCTGTTCCGGATGCAAAGTGTACATCTGCCTCATATGTAAATGCGATATCTTTTTTCAGCTGCGCATTGGAAATATTAAAGCTGTCTCCGATACCGGCATTATTTCCATGCAAACCGAGTTCAGATTTTGCCCAAGTACCTGAAGTAGCTTTCCATCCGGAGATATTGGTATCGAATACTGTTTTTATAACTTTGATTTTTGCGGCTTTTTCCAGTCCTGATTTCGTTTTCGCCCGAACTTCATAGGTACCTGTCTTATCTGCCTTTACCGTGATGACATTACCGTCTTCACTGACTTTTTGCAATCCGTCCGCCAGAACCCAAGTAATAGTATCCGCGGCTTCCGATGGATATATATTTGCCTGTATCTGGAACGTATCTCCAACCTCCACCTGTGCAGGTGTTGTAAGACTCAAAACCTTCTGAATCCCTTCTGATAAGGATGCTCCGGTATACATGGATTTCATATCATAGATTTTCAACTGATCCAGATGTACATTTCCACCATTCGCAAACAGCTCCATTCCAACACTTTCCGCAGATGGGAAGCACAGATCACTGATGTTTGCTTCCCCATCATTCCCAAAGGCCTCCACGACTCCCTCATCTACCAAAATACGCAGCTTCACTTTATTATCGGCAGATGGCAGCAGCTCCCAATCGACCACATTATTATAAGCAGCACCTGAAGAAGTTTTATCAAGGATCATTTTCTTTGTGTCTTTATTATATTTAAATACGATTTTCTGTCCGTCACCGGTACGTAGATTGAACCCAAATTCTTTCGCGGTTCCCAGTGTGAATTCCGCCTGCAGATCATAAATACGTCCGCTGACATCGCCTAACAGATTTGCTCCGCCTTCCTCAATCGTTTTATTGCTTGCTTCGTACAGCACAGCACCATGCAGATCGTTGATTTCTTCAGCCGGATAATGAGTCAGAATTACTTTATCATTTACTGTTTTCAAGCCTACTTCCAGAGGCAGCGATTGAATCCCGTTCCATCCCTTTTCCGGTATGGCGTCTGGTGCAGAGTAATCCTGCAGCCAGCTAATCAGCATCTTTCGGTCTTTTCCCTTCCAATCATTGTAATAGCTTTGAGTCGCATACATGTTTGTACGACCGTTTGGTTCCTCTATCGCACCGGTTTCAGCAAGGAAATGGAAATAGCCATCATCCTGTTTTTCAAATTTTCCCTGTACGTAGAACTCACCGCCTCCGGTGTAAATCCATTTCTGTTCTCCCGTTCCATCAACCGGCAGCGGGAACAGATCCGGACATTCCGAATGAAGTTCATTGCCGTTCGCATACGTGAAATCCTGTACATGTGTCCATGTCTTCAAATCCTCGCTGGCAAACAGACGTCCCCGGCCGCCTGCTGCGACCAGATACCATTTATTATCATAGCGGAATACCTTCGGATCACGGAACTCCGTGGAATAAGGATTTCCTCCCGGATTTTCAATGACCGGGTTTCCGTCATATTTTGACCAGGTCAGACCATGATCCTTGGAATAGGCGATACTCTGTACCTGTGTACCATGACCGTGATGTGTAAAGATGGCAACCAGCTTGGATTCCCCTTCCTTGTTATCGGAGAAGAATCCTGTCGTATTATCCTCATCCACAACCGCAGAACCGGAGAAAATATAACCGAGATCATCAATCGGAATCGCCAGCGGCATCTCCTGCCAGGTAACCAGATCCTTGGACTGTGCATGTCCCCATGCCTGATTGTTTACCCAGCCTACACCCGGCTGCTTCTGAAAGAACATATGCCATGTCTGATTGCTTGGATCGTAGACAAGTCCATTGGGATCATTCATAAAGTTTGTTTCCGGGGAGAAATGGAACTGCGGACGATACGCCTCCTGACTCAGCTCTGCCGCACTGAACATTTTATTAACTTTGATAACTGTTTCCACGCTGATATCGCCTTTTTTCAGAGTCAGATAGATTCTGCTTGTACCGGAAGGAAGCTTCAAAGACGCTGTTTCCACATTGTTTTCCACCGCTGTAGCATCCTGTAGTACATTGCCCTTCGCATCCTTGATAATCATGCTCATAGAATCTGCATTTCCTCCTGCTTTCAGCTTTACACTGTCGGCTGAACGTGGAATGAACAGGTCATAGGCTGCCGCATCTTCTTTAAAGGAAGGTGTCAGAATGGTTCCATCACCGATGATATCCAGACCGCTCAGCTTCGGATAGGTATCAGCTGTCAGTTCCTTTTGATTCAGATTCTGATAAACAGCCGTTGTATTAAACGTCAGCAGACCGAACTTCCCAGAGGTATGGGAATCATCATTTCCGGCGACGAGTAGCTGATCATCCACATAGTAGCGGATTGAATTTCCTACAGCCTCTACACGCAGGTTATAGGTTTCTTTATCTTCTCCCGGTAATGCGACAGTACCCGTACCTACATCAATTCCTCCCGGGAACTTAAAGAGACGGACATTTTTGTCCTTTCGGGAGATATTTGCCACATAGCTTTCACTTCCATCATCATTGCTGCGGAATACCAGCGCTGCGGCACCATCCTTGCGCAGACGGACATCCGTACTATAGGAGAAATCTGTTCCCTCTGTTGTGGACATGGCGAAATTATCACCACCGCCATTGGAATATAACCCTTCATCGGTATCTTTCCAATAGCCATTTATTCCCTTCAGATTCTGCAGATTGCTTTTAAAATCCGGCGTGGAATCCGTATAACGTGTAACCTTAATATCAGAGAATGCCACCTTGGACTGCCATGTCAGCAATCCTAGATAACCGCCAGTGTAATGATATTTAAAATCATCATTCACTTCAATATCCACCTTTTGGCCGTTGATATATACCTCAATATTTTTATCCTCATCCACAGACAGCTTCAATGCAACCTCAGCTGATGTATCAACGCCGCTCAGCACCTCCGTGCTGTGTACCAGCTCACCGCCTGCACCACCGTCCTGAAACAGCTTAATATAGAAATTTCCATCCTTTGCGCTCAGCTCCAGACCGAAAAAATTGCCGAAATCATCATAATTCTGTTTTGCGGTACCGAAGATCAATGAGCCTCTGTCTCCTTCTTCGATTTTTACCTTTGCCTCATAGGAAAAGGATTTCGCACTGATATCGGATACCAGACGATTGTTTCCGCCGTTTTTATGCATACGATAGCTTGTATTGCTGTTTTTTGTATAATCAGATACATTGGCACTGACAGTCTCAAATCCGTCTATCACCGTTTCCGCCTGCTGAACCTGTTCTCCTGTTTCCTGTGCTGTTATTGGCAGCATACTGACATTTGACAGAACCATAGAACAGGCAAATACTACGGCCGCTGCTTTTCTCGCCGCTGCTCTATTCTTCCTTGCTCTTTTCTGACTCATGATGCTCTCCTCGCTTTTCCCGCACCCCACTTGCGTAACACCGCTTTCAGCAGTGAGGATGATACATACAGCACTGTGATCAGCAGTGCCTTCCTTCTTACATACATCCGGATTTATGTAAACGTTATCATCATATTTATTTTAAAATCTGGCAGGGTGAAAAGCCATTCACGAATGTAAGCAACCACGTTGACATTTGTAACGAATTGATAGCAGCCAGTAGTGTATATGGGTTATAAAAAAGATACCGGCATATTATATCTACCGATATCCTGCAGTAATATAAAAAAGGACAGAAGACCACGACCTTAGCGCTGATAAGCTGGTTGTGGAACTCATTGATTAATATCTGTAATTCTCACAACGCGTGTACCAACACGCTCAGCAAAGCCTTCATCATGTGTGATAATGAGAATTGCCATTTCTTTGCTTAAATCCTTGATAATCGAAGTCACCGAAGCGATGGATTCCACATCCAGTGCGCTCGTCGGCTCATCAAAGCATAATATGGAAGGCTGCAGCATACATGCACGGGCAATGGCCACACGCTGCTTCTGCCCCCCGCTCAGGGTGGAGGGATAGGCATGCAGCTTATCCTGAATCTGCAGCCGCGTCAATAACTCCTCAGCCTTTTGTGTTGCTTCCTCTTTGCTCATCAGCTTGTGATAAACGGGTGCCTCGATCAGGTTCTGTAGGACATCGCGATGTGGAAACAGCTGATAGTTCTGAAAGACCATGCCGACTTCCTTGCGCAGCGCCTTCTTTGTCTCCTTATCCGCATAAACACGCTTCCCGTTTTCTTCTTTCAGCAGATACCTGTCATTGATCCGGATTTCCCCGCTGTCAGCGGTTTCCAGATCACAGAGACAGCGCAGCAGCGTAGTCTTGCCGCTTCCGCTCAATCCCATCAAAACAACGATTTCCTTCTCCCTTACATCCAGATTTACGTTGCGAAGAACCTGGTTGTCCTGAAACGATTTGCATAGATTCCGAATTTGTATACTCATACAGCCACCTCTACTTATAATAATTCAACCGTTTTTCCAGATAATTCAAACCGCGGGAAATCGGCATATTCAGTACCAGATAAATCACTCCGACATAGATAAACGGAAGGCCTGTCGCATAGGTTCCCGCCGCTATTTTTGCATAGCGTAGCAGCTCGTCGATTCCCAGAATGGAAACCAGACAGGTATCCTTTAACAGCGTCAGACTCTCATTGATAAAGGATGGAATACAGTTGCGCAGTGCCTGTGGCAGCAGAATGTGCAGAAACGTATAGGCGTTGGAATAGCCGAGAATCTTGGCAGCCTCCTTCTGTCCCTCATCAATAGATTGTATACCGCCACGCAAAATCTCTGTGAAATATGCGGTATAGTTTAAAAGAAAAGCAAGAATAGCGGCTGTTGTCCGATCCAGACGAATGCCCAGATAAGGAAGACCGAAATAAACGAACATCAGCTGCAGCAGCAGCGGTGTACCTCTCATGATATAAATATAAAAGCGAACGACGGAGGAGACAACCGCATTCCTCGATAGGCGGACATAGACCATGGGAAGTGCCAGAACAAAGGAGCCTGCCAGCGTTACCACCCAGAAGAACAGGGTGATCTTCAGCCCTTCTACAAAGGCCGGAAGCAGCTGTATAAAGAAATCCATAGCTTATTTAAACCAGGTATCCTTGATCTTATCAAAGGTACCATCGTCCTTTAATTCCTGCATTGCCTTGTTGATATTTTTGCATAGCTCCGTATCATCCTGCCGCATACCGATTGCATACTCCTCTGTACCGAAATTCTCATCCAGTACAACATACTTCACTCCGTTATCCTGCTGCTTCATATAGTAGCGTGCCAGTGTTTCATCCACCACGATTGCATCACTTCTTCCGGATTCCAAATCCATGAAGCAGTCATTGTTGGTATCAAACTGTGTCGGCTTGCCATCCTTTAGGCCTGCCACAAAATCCTTATCCTTCATCACCGCATCATAGGCGCTGGAATTTTTTTGTACCGATAAGGTTTTGCCCTCGATATCCGCCTTCGTCTTGATTCCTGTTTTCTCTGTTGTAATAATCAGCTGGCGGTTTTCCATATACGGCTCAGAGAACAGCACCTGCTTTTTACGCTCCTCCGTAATGGAATAACCGTTCCAGATCAAATCGATATTACCGGACTCCAACTCGGTTTCCTTTAAATCCCAGTCAATGTTTTGAAACTCAACCTTCTTGCCGATTTTCTTTGCAACGGCTTCTGCCAGCTCCACATCAAAGCCAACCAGCTTTCCATCCTTTTTAAAGCCCATTGGCGCAAAGGTATCATCAATACCGATGGTCAGTACCTCCTTATCATCCCCCTTGGCTGCATCTGATCCACAGGCAGTCAGGGAAAGTGTGCACAGCAGTGCAAGTATTGTTAAGCCTATCCTTTTCATACGTTTCTCCTCCTCAATTTCAAGCGTCTGATGAAAAAAAGCTTCCATCCTCCAGATTATCTCCAGAGGACGAAAGCTGTCGCTTACGTGGTTCCACCTCAATTTATCAGCTCCTTGCGGATACTGACCTCAGTAAGTAACGCTCATGAGCGCAATCATGATGCATCACTCTGACCGGTAACGGGATCAAACGGCAGACACTACTGTTATTTCGCATCCGCAGCTCCAAGACGTGTTCCACAGCCCTGTGCATGATTCCCTTCTCAGCAAACGGGAACTCTCTTTCATGTTGAGCATGTGTACTATTTCTTTTCATCGCTTGTATGTAGTTACAGTATACGGGATGAGAAATGAAATGTCAACGCATTTTGAAAGAAAATGTAAAGTCGCTAACGTTTTACAGAAATACAATCATTATGTAATGTAACAAAATGTAAGAGAACTATCAAACGGCTATCTATACCTCCCGCTTATAAATGCAGGTTCCCTCCTTCCAGGTTTCCAGCACCTGAATATAACGTATTTCCTCCACTGGAAGCTCCAGCGGATTTCGGTCAAGTACAGCAAAATCCGCAAGCTTTCCTGTTTCCAGAGTCCCCTTTTGATCCTCCTCATGATACTGCCATGCCGCATACAGCGTGATTGCACGCAGAGCTTCATAAACATCAATTCGCTCCTTTGGTCCCAGGAGAACACCGTTCCTCGTACGGCGGACAACGGCACACCATATGCTTTCCATAAGATTCGGCGCTATAACGGGAGTATCCGTATGCAAAGTAAATGGTAGTCCAAGCTGCTGGGCATCCTGCAGTGGGGAAATCAGAGAGGCGCGCTGCAATCCGAAGTTTTCGATGTGCACATCCCCCCAGTGCCATACATGCGCCGCAAAGAAGGAAGGAATCATTTGCAGCGGCTTCATGCGTTCCAGCTGCTCCTTTTGCACCAGCTGGGCATGAATCATGACAGGGCGTAAGGTATCCTCAACCTTTAGCTCCCTTACAACCTTTTCAAATTGTGTCAGGTACTGCTCAGCTGCGGCATCACCATTGCAGTGTGCGAGAAGCTGCTGATGCTCCAGCAGACTTTTGCGAATACAGGCAGCGGTTTCCTCATCGCTCATCGTCGCATAGCCGTAATAGGCATCGTCTCCCTGATAGGGTGTCTGCATCCATGCTGTTCGTCCCTGTGGAGAGCCGTCAAGAAACATCTTGTACCCGCCGATGCGGAAATGCTTATGATACTGCACTCCCTTTGGTTTGCTTTCCTCCAACAGCGCTGCGCTGTCTTTGATTCCCACATAGCCGACAACATCCTGTTTTAATATGTTTCGGGCTGCGGCCTCTTGCAAGATAGCATAGACTGCCGCATTCATCATGCCGTCCTGTATCGTGGTAATACCATAGCTGGCATACAGCTGCTGGGCATCCTCCAGCAGGCGCATCAGTTCCTCCATGGATGGCATCGGCACATGATTCAGAAATGAAGTGAAGGCGTTCTCCTCCATATAGCCGTTCAGCGTTCCATCCGGGCTTCGTCCGTATCTGCCTCCATCCGGATCGGGTGTATGACGGGAAATACCAGCCAGCTGCATAGCTGTATTCGATGCAACGCCCATGTGAGAGGATGCATGCGTTATCACAATCGGCTGCTTACTGACTGCCTGAAGAACAGCAGCATCCGGATGCCGGTGTTCCTTCAGCAGCGTATGATCATAGCCGACACCGCTCACCCAATCCTGCTCCTTCAAATGATGCTGCTGTATGAAAGCTGTAAGTATATGCTGTATATCCGCAAAGCTTCTTGCGCTGCTTAAATCCGCCTGACGGAATGTATTTGCACAGGATATTAGGTGGCTGTGAGCATCCAGAATACCCGGTATGATAACACGTCCTCCCATGTCCACACGCTGCGCATGGGAATAGGCCTTTGGTATCTGTTCGCCGATAAACAGGATTTTTCCCTGTTCGATGCACATACAGGATGCTGTTTGTCTGCCCTTCATTGTGAGTATGCGTGCATTTAAGATTTGAATCATAAAAACACCTCCTGCATATAGTGTACCACACGGTATGGTTTTCATGAAATCCAGTTTGCCTGTGTGACCGTTTCTTCTATACGATGTATCCGCTGTTCACAGCACTGCCTGCTGTTTAGCCTGCCTTGCCTCCATACCTGAACACCAACAAGGCTTTTCCATGCAATGCCAGCTACAGAAAGCTTGCTGTTGACAAGTCTTTGTGCATCCTTCTCCTTTCCTCCCCAAATTGCTTCCATATCCTCTACAAATGCAGATATCCCACGATATAGAAAAGTCTGAAAGCATATGAACTATAAATATTATCGTTCCTTGATGTATATGAAATATCTCTAATTTAGTTTACAAAAGAAAGATGTCGGATAGTATTCTGGGATAAGAAGCAAGCAGATGGTCATTTAATAGATGATACCAGCTCCCATATATACATAAATTAATAAATATATGTAGAAATTCATAATAAATTATATATGTCTTTTTGACTATCTTTTTATATCTTCTTAAATGTCCGCA
>OGFC01000432.1_pt1 | contig 39660 bp, 34 predicted proteins | sample 1570841 | NCBI WGS metagenome assembly OGFC01 (sample SAMEA2582137, study PRJEB24529) | metagenome | biome: Human gut stool | place: China | collected 2011 | reverse complement strand
TAATTCAGGAAGGCTATTGGAACTTTATTATAAGTTTTTAAGAAACTAATTACTATTCACCTCAATTTTAAAACAAACCGTCCCGCTAACACCTTTATTGGAGTCAGCGGGACGGGATTTGTGTGGGAGTGACAGAAATACTTATCTTAATTTATTCAGACATGGCCCATTCCCAAAAAGGAACCGCTTCAATATCCCCGTAAGTTTCCTTTTGATTGTAGGTAAGCAAGATTTTTTTTTCAAGCACCACATTTTCCAGCTCGAACCCATTCAGTTCACGTTTGAGGTTCATGTCATTCAGTTCATAGCAAACTTGAAAACCATAAGCTTTTCCATTTTTATACGCTAGAAAATCACATTCCGTCTTGCCGTTGTCAAATGAAATATTCTCATATCCTTTATTTCTCAGTTCATTATAAACAAGATTCTCCAAGGCGTTTCCACTTTGTGGGGAATAACGAAAGACATTGGCTGATACCAAACCATTATCAATAAAATAGCATTTATGCTGAGAACGGGAAGTTTCTTTTAAGGAATAGGAAAAATTACGTACATCCACGCAAATATAACTGTCACACAAATAGTTGAGATAAGATGCGACCGTATTTTCATTACTTTTCAGTGCTTTACCCACAGCAGGTATGGAAAAACGACTGCCCATATTCTGCATCAGGTAATTGACCAGCCGAAAAAACAGATGAGTATCACGTATACCGCTGTAAACGATACAATCTTTCTGCACGATGGATTCAAAATAGCTTTTCAACAATTCCTGTTTGATATCCTCATCAGCATCACCTAATACAATTTCGGGAAAACAACCTGTAGAAAGAATATTATCTATGATACGCAGAACCTTCGGCGTTTGAGCATAGCAATCCAGCAAAGTAGTTATACCCTGCGAATGGAAAACTTCCCGAACGGAAAACGGGCGCACTTCATTCTCGAAATAACGTCCAGACAGCAAGGCTGAAAAGCGATTCTGCAACAGTTGCGAATTGGACCCAGTAATATATATCTTTTCAAAAAGTTCGGTGTCATAGGCACTTTTTATGAATATCTCCCAATCACATAAATGTTGTATCTCATCCAGAAACAGATATTTCACCTTCTCTCCGGTCAGACGTTCTGCATTTTCTATTACCCCGAATAATTTGGAAGAATCGTCCCAGAACGGGATGAATTGCGGGTCATCCAGATTAAGTACCAGGATAGATTTACCGTTTACCCCCGACTGTAGCAGGTCATTAATCAATAGTTTAAAGATGGTAGATTTACCGCAACGACGTACGCCAGTCAGTATCTGGACATGACGCATCGTTTTCTTTTTCAAAAGGTTGTCCATGATATTTCTAGGACATAAGTGCTCGAACATTCTGCCATTCCATTGAACATTCTGACGTATCAGAGTTTTTTCCATACTAAAATCAATTTTATGAAAGCTTTCAATTGCGACAAATATAAGAAGATTATTCAATTTACCGAAGTATGTTTCCTATAAAACCCAATTTTAACGAAGTATGTTTAGGTAAATATTATTTCTTTTCAGCATAATCCTTAGTATCATTTAATCACCCTTCACCTTAATTTTTCCCATCAAAAATAACAATTCTCGCAGATCGTCGGCATCAGGGCGTATGTGGCAAAGATAATTATCGAGGGTTTCCAGTTTGTAGGGATAGTGAAAGGCAAGTAAGAGGCCTGAGGCCATTTGATGATATTTGGGGCGACCGTGGCTTCCGGCTTTTTCAAGGACGCAGAACATAAGGGTAAACAGGTCAGGATTGTGGAGCGTATAGCGTAACTTACCTAAAGGGGTGTGGTGGAGCAGGAAATCGACGTATAGCTCGCGGTCATGCTTCAGGTATTTGTCTACAAACTTGCGGAACGGGCCGGGAAGGGAGTCGTAATAACCGAAGGCCAGGCGGCAGAGTTTGAGGCGGTATTCCTCGCGGGCGGGTTCTTTGAAGGTTAATAACTTGGCGTCGAACGACGCAGGAGTAGGCGCGTTGCCAAATAGCAACTGCAACTCTTTTAATAGCTTTTTCATGATATGTGGTATCGAAGAGAAAAGGTTTAGCTCTCCGATACCACATCCATTTTATTCGGGATGGTTCAGCTGTTCCAGCAGGTATTTGCCGGGTTTGAACTTTACGCTGTTGCGGGAAGGGATCATACAAGGGGCACCGGTCTTGGGGTTGCGGGCCGGGCGGCCGGTCTGTTTCCAGAGAGAGAAAGTTCCGAAGCCCAGCAAGGCGATCGATTCGTCCTCTTTCAGCGTTTTGACGAGGATTTCTTCGAAAGCTTCCAGGTATTTCTTAGAAGCAGTTTGCGTGATATCCAGCTTTTCTGCCAAGCTGCTGATTAAGTCTTTTTTGTTCATTGGAGAGGTTGTTTGTTATTTGTATTCTATATGCATATTTTTTCATTAGAGGAGTTCAGTCCTTTGATAGCGATGGTATAGGAAAAAAGGAAAGCGAAACATCCCGCCGGCTCCTTGTCAGGCCGGTCGGGACGTTTTGTTTTCAACATGTCAAAAAGTGCTAATCGCAGACACAGAAAGATGTGCGTTCTCACCATTTTTACTTACGCTAGTAGGAGTAACATTTCCATCGATACTCAGCGTGTAGGCTATCGTTTTGCCCATTTCCCAAGCGGGTTCAGTGGGCAAGTCCTGCGTTACGGTTTGACTGCCACCACCGCCACCGCTTGCGGTATAGGTCAATGTGATACTTGTAGCGTTCTGGGGCAGCAGGAAGAAGTTACCAATATCGGTCTGAGTGCCAGCCTCAACAGAGGTAGGTGTTGTTGCGCTAAAATCAGTTGTAGTCGCATCAGATCCCAAATTCCAGGAATAACCGCTCTCAGTGAATGACAGGGACGATGTGGCTAGCCCTTCATTCACAGTCAGCTTGGTAACACTTATAGCCTTCGCACTCGTCAATTTGAAAGACACATGTGTCAGCACATGTCCCATCTCGAAAGAGAGCTCGCTGCCCCTTGTCTTGTCCTTCAGCGGAACGGCGGCCAGCAGGTCGATCTGAATGGCGGCATTGGCAGGTTCCTTGTAGCTAAGCTTCGGGTAACCAGCGGTCGTATTGTCTGTAGCTAACAAGAGACTATTGTTCGTATTGTCCGTATGCGGAGCATAGGCAAAGAAAGTCAGTTTGTCGCCTGTCGTGTTTGGCCAGTACTTCAGCGGGGTGTACGTCCAGGTACCGCTTTTCTCCACCAGCTGGTTATACATGAAGTTAGGCGCCGCGTCTTCCGACCAGTCGCTCTGTCCCGTGTAGCTGGCAAAGACACCCATCGACGCAAGGTTGCCGACATCGATCACGCCACCCCCTGCCCGCGTCTCATCTTCAGCGCCCGCAGGGGCGCCGAAGATGACAGGTAGCTGTTCCTCCTCGCCTGCTTCGCGCTCGCAACCTAAAGCGAACACTAGCAGAAGAGATAATATGAGTGGGTACTTAGGCATGATTGGGTTAGTCTTTTGTCAGGATAACTTTTCCAACCGAACCGACAAGTGCTGAGGTAGCCGACCAGCCACCAGGAGCAGTTACACTACCTGTCGTAGATGACGACTTAAAGTTCAGCTCGATCTTATCTCCTGACACAAAGTTGCCCACAGTAGCACCACTAAGTTCCAATGACCCAATACTATAAGTATCAGCAATATTCACCACAAAATAATTGCAGTTAATATTGTCATGCTTTATTGTATTCAATTCACCAATGGCAGTATTGATTGCTTCTGTATTTGCTGCTGCATCAACAGAAGGAATAGTAACTTTATCTGGAGTTTCCCACTCAGTTACATCAGCAGTTACCTCTACCTTTGTCAGGCCGATGGTCAGAATATATTCGTAAGCCTTACCCTTTTGCAATGTTCCATTATTTAATGAAACCGTAGCCATAGTAGATGATAACGTATTCCCTCCCGCCACTTGGTCATCTACTGTCACAATATCATAATCCACCTGTACACGTACATCATTGGCAGAAGAAATACCGGTTTCATTAGCCGGTGGGATCAGGAATAAGTATTCGTCGTTTTTAAAAAGTTTAGTGGGAGCAGCTTCTTCCGTACTAGTCACTTCTACACTCGTAGCATTGTAGCCACCAACACCACTGGCGGCTTTCGTATTCAACACACCTGTTATCAGATAAAGAGCCTGTTTTGAGGTTGGAGTCTCCCATGTATCGGCACTCCAGTCGTAAGTAGCCTTTTCATAGAATTTAGAAGCGCCGTTTGCCGCTGCTTGATTGGCACCATCACCATTCGCATCTTTACCCAAAATGCGCATATTTGTTATGAAAACATGTGTTTTACTATCAATGCTTGCAGCCAGCTTCGCCTTGAACTCCACACGCGACAGCAAATGTTTCAAATTGAAACTTACAGCTGCTGTCCGCTTTTCCTGATCTTTCTGAAAACCAGCCACCAGATCGACCATATTTTTCGCTTCGTCATTCAACTTAAACTCAATAGTCGGCTTCGAATTTGCATCGTTTGCAGGAAGCTTGATGCCGAAAGTCTCATTACCCGTGGACACTTGATCCGTACTATACGGCGCATAGGCAAAGAAAGAAGTTTTAGCTCCTTTTGTATTCGGCCAGTATTTTACAGGCGTGTATGTCCAACCGCCATCATATGTCACCTTCTGGTTCCACATAAAGTTAGGAATGAAACTTCCGTCTGCATCCCAAGCATCCTGCCCTGTATAATAAGCCAGAATACCGAAACCGGTTGTTTGGATACCAGTGGCCGTTACCCCATTTCCATCAGTATTCGTTATTAACCCTTTTGTCTGTCCCCCTGTGTAAATGTCGAAACCTACTACCGGGTTGGCGTCGGGACTGACGTCTGTGATTTCGTTTTGTGAACAGCCGGCCATTGCTATCAGGGCAACTGCTGCAAGTAAATGATAATTTTTCATTTTCGTGAAATTTTAATTGTTAGTAATTCATTCTATTTCATTATATCTCGTTGTTATAAAGGAATTTCCACCTCTTCGGGATCGCCCCATTCGTCCACATCCACGTCGAAGCCCGAGTCGGGTACTCCTTCCGGTTTCACGTCGGGTAGCTTTTTGGCCGTCAGGCGGATGCGGATCAGCACAGAACCATCTTCCTGCAGGATATATTCAGGATCGGTGTCGAAGGTCTCTTCCGTCCGCGTCTTGCCGTCTACAAGCAGGGTTTGAATCGTCAGGCGGTGCGCCAGCTCGCGGTCGAAACCGAACACGTTGAAGCTCCCCGAAATCATACCGTCGAAAGGAGAGCCGGGATCAAACTCCATCTTGTCGAAAACGAACTGCTGCGTCACCTTTTCCTCCGAGCCTTTGCCCGTGGAGAGATAGACGGACTCGCAGATGTTTTCGATCCGCCCTACTGCCGAACGCAGGTTATTAAGCCCCGGCACACGGATCTCCACTTTTATCTGCTTAGTCACCTTAGCCGGTTCGAAACGTATCGTGTAGCGACTGGAGTCGGGGTCGCTCCCACTCCGGTTTTTGTCGTAATTACCCAGCATATCTTCCGTCACTTCAAATTCTTCTACGGCAGCGGCAGCCACCTCTTCGGGCGTATCAACCACTACCCGCGCTTCCACCTTTTTGGCCAGTGCCCGGAAATTGTAGAAGCTGTCGCCCGCGAAGCCCACATAGCTAAAGTCGTCGTACGAACGGTTGAAGATCAGCACCCGGTAGCGGCCTTCGGGAAGTCGCACGGTGGTGCGCTCGCGGTTGCCCATCAGCGCTTTCAGCGGGGCGCCTCCTTCGGCGGGATAGAACAGGGCAGTGGCGCCGTAGCCCGTCTCGCTAAGCCCCGAATGGCTCCAATCGGCTTCGACCGTGATCTCCGACTCGAGGAAATAGGTCAGTTCGCGCCGCTCGCAGGAGACGGACAGGAGCAGGAACAGGGCGGTGCAGGACAGGATATATATATAATGTATAGTAGTACGTTTCATCGGTTACCTCCTTTCTTTGTTTTGCGGCTGAGCAGCCAGACCAGTGAAACCTTCACTTTTGTGGGGCCGATCCAGGTGTAATTGCCATCGTTCTGCCAGAGCAGCGTCTTGTAGTTGTCGCGGGCATGATAATGGCGGTAGCCGGTGCGCAGCACGCCGACACCGATCGTGTATTCGAGGCGCAGGTGTCGCGAAATCTTATGGGTATATCCGTAGCTGATCCCGGAAGCGACAAAGAACTCGCCCTGGTAACCATTGTCTTCCCATTGCAGGTCGTATTTGCCGCCGCCGGCATAGAAGCCGAGGAAATGTCCCGTCAGGGCCGGGCGTTTCGTGCGGTCGCCCAGCCAGTAGCGTCCTTCCAGGCTGCCGGAGATAACCTGCATGCAGTACTTATCTTTCTTCAACTGCCACCAGGGGAACATATATTCCCCATTCAGCGACCAGCGGTTGCCCAGCGGAAACTCGACCTCCACGTTCGGGATCATCGCGGCATCGAAAAGCAAATTGGTTTTCAATGCCAGCAAGGGCTTTCGGGACGGCTGTTGCGCCATAACGACAGATGCCGGAAGCTCCTTGCCGCTCTGTGCATAACACAGGGCCGACGGAGCACCCAGCAACAGGCTTCCGATCAAAATTCGTTTGAATTGTTTACACAGTGTCATTAACATTATTATACTAGTGTTTGTGGATGTTACTTACCAAGTAACGGCAAGCAGGCAGCCCCTACGGTGAGAAAAAGCGTTTTCCATCGGACTGTTTCGAGGTAAAAAAAGGGCTTTATCGGAAAAATAAGCGAATAAAGTGGCTATCCGTTTTTGAGGTATCAAAGATGGATCAGGGCTTCATGTGTTTTTTCAAACCAAAGTAGGGACAATATGAGTTTTACTGGTTTCTTTCAGGTCTTTCTATAAATAAATTAGCTGGTTAACTTAAATATTTCAACTTTTATTTGGATTTATAATTATTTCTTTTCAACTTTGCAACCAAGTTAATCCGTTACTTGGTAAGTAACACCGCTCCAACAAACTCCCCTGATACATTACAGACAACATATCTGTCCTGCGGCTGCATAATAGCCGTAACCAATTGATAATTAGCTTCATCAATCTTCTTGTTTTCGTAGGGTTTCAAGTACGTTTCCGTCACCCGCAGGGAAGAATGGCCGAGTCCTTCACTAATAATACCTAAAGCGATCCCTCGATAGAAAGCTAATGTTGCCCAGGTATGCCGCGCAGTATACGAACTGATCTTCACACCGCCCAGCAAAAGTTTACTTACCTTCGCAAGCTTCCGGTTGAAGGTGCGCAATGCTTCCAGATAGCAGCGATAAAGTTGCCACTCGTCCCTCAGTTTTCCGCTGAGGATCGGAAAGAGGTAAGGCGAAGCGGGATTCTTATCGCGAAACATCTCGAAGTATTCCATCGCTTCGGGAGGAATGCTAACTACCATCTGTTTGCCAGTCTTATGCCGGCAATACACGATTGTATTTCCTTTCAGATCACTTTTACGCAGATAGGCCAGATCGATAAACGGCATGCCGCGAAACATAAACATCAGCAGGAACCAAGCCAGCGCACTTTTCACATCTTCGGGTAAGGTATCCATATCGACCTTCGAGAGTGTTTGCATCTGCTCCCTGCTCAGTGCACGTTTGGTTTTCGACTCGACTTTCGTATATATTCCGCCAAAGGGCTTCGGGTTGTGTCCGACCGTTCCGGGCGGAAAAAGACGGTTATACACAGCGCGCAACACGCGCATATAGGTGGACACCGTATTCCAGCTCGATCCCTTTTGCCTGAGCCAATCCTGATACTCACGCAGGGTAGCCGCCGTAAAGACTTGTCCGACCGACATCACGACTTCTCTCCCACCGGAGAACGCTGTAAAAGAATTCAGCGCAGCCCTATACGTATGCACGGAAGAATATTTCCTTTCTTCTCTTAATTCCTCAATGACTGGTAGCATACTATTTACCAAATCACTTCTTTCGTTTACTTCCATAATTAGCTATTTTTACTCACTAAATGTCCGTATTTTGACATTTTTACTAACAGGTAAATCGGGTTATTGGTTGCTTGCAGGTAAAATAAGGAGGTTTTCGGAAGATTGTTAGGGGAAAAAGAGAAAATCAACCGGATGATTTTAGAATTCTTACGGTCGATTGGAGGAAAACATACGGATGTTTTGTCCAAACTATGCGGATGATTTTATAGTTTCATTCGGATGATTTTTTAGCAGAGGGGGAAAAGAAGGAAAAACGAGAGTATAGGTTGCGAAGAAAAGTAGTTAAAACAGCCATTTTTATTCTAACGGGAATGAAAAAACGATGTATTGAAGTGTGACAAAATATACATTTTCAAAACATATGTATAACACATCTTCCAAAAACATTTGAATGATTCCGGAAAAGCTCAACCGGATGAACAGAGATGCTATTCTACCAGAACATTCTGTCAAATCTTAACTCTCTTAGAAATGCATATAAATGAAACAGCCCGTAAAGACATCCCTACAGGCCAAAGAACGATCAGATAAAATAACAGTTTGTCAAATTGATATTTTACCTGTTCCATTGAGGAAATATTCACCAGATTTCCCCAATTCCACATTCCCATTCTACAATCAGAACAATCGAATAAACCAGGAACACATACTGATTTACAACAACATAAGCAGATACAGACTATTTTGGCACGCCAATTGAATTACATTAAGCGTAAATAAGTAATCAAAGATTGTTTAATTAAAAATTTAAAGTCATGAAAAAGGTATTAGTAGTAATGGCAATGATTATGGGAGTTGGTTGTATGAGTGCTATCGCAGCAGAAACAAGTGTTGATTCAGTAGCTTGCTGCCAGGCAACCCAGGATGAATATGCAAAGATTGAAGTTTCAGCCGTTCCCGATGCGGTGAAAAGTGCAGTTGAAAAAGCATACGAAGGACAGACAATCAAAGAAGCTTCTGTGGCAGAAAAGGATGGAGCAAAAACTTATAAGTTAGTCATCGCTACGGCTGAAGGAACAGAAAGTACAGTTACTTTCAATGACAAAGGAGAAGAAATAAAATAAGTATAACTCAAAAGGTTACTATGTGGTTAAGGAATACCCGGACTTCTATCGGAGCCCGGGTATTTTTTGTTCAGTCCTCATGTTTTTCCGCCCATTCAAATATAACAGGACTTTGCACATCGACTCCGAACTCTGCCGCTTTTTGCAAAATACGGTAAGCCAGCAACGGCTTCTTATCCTCCGGTGCATATCTGAAATAAGCCTCAGCCGCCCGGACATGGGCTGCATCAGGCATCGGAAACTCACGTGTTTCCGGGAGACCGAAATCGGATGAAGGAAGTTCTTTACGTTCTTCTGTCGTCAGTTTGTCACTCGATCCACTGTTCATTCTTGCCATAATGATTTCATTTTAAAGATTTATCCTACAATAACCGGATCGACAGGAAGAATGTTTACTCCTCCTTCTTTAGTAAGATAATGTCCAGGATGGAGCTGACAGTATCCGCTTTCTTCACCACCATCAGATGATCCCCTCCCTCAACGGGGAATACGTTTTCAAGCCGGTCATAAGGAAATATCTGATCGGCAGTACCGTGGATGTGGTAGAGGTGTTCGCTTTTATTATCCGGTACCCAGTCGGTGATCTGCTCAACTGCCCATTTTATATAGACAGGATCGGTAACAGTCATATACTCAGCCAGGTCGGAGTTGGAGGCATTATATACCAGCCGGTTAAAAGCATTGGTTATAAAATCGGTGGAAGAAAAGAGCCTCTTAGGCATAAATTCCATCAGGTTCACTTTGCGCACGGCCTGAAAGAGAATCGGGATTTCCCTTTTACTTTTGAAAGATGAGATAATAACACATTTCTCCGGTTTCAGGAAAAGGGTCATCTCCTGCATGATCACTGCCCCAAAAGAATACCCGATCAGGATAAAAGGGGAAGTCGTATCGATCACCTTCGCCATAGTACGGGCATACTCGGACAGCGACTCGTCGGGCCGGGGAATATACCATTCAATATATACTTTCTTAAATCCTTTGGGGAGCCGCAGCTTATTAAACACTTTACAATTATAGCACATCCCGGAAATAAAATAGACATTGACGTCCTTTACATCCTTCTTCCAAAGCCAGTTTACCAATGAAGATAAACGCTTCCACATTCCGGGTGATGATGCCTTACTTTCTTCCATACAGCTTTTACTCTTTATATAAGTATAAAGATAGCGTTTTTGTTCAAAACCTTCCGGCTTATAGCTAAAAGATTATTTTTCAGCCTTAAGCTGGCGAAGTAATTCGGACGGAGTACAACCGAACTGTTGTTTACAGAACCGTGTAAAATGGGTAGCTGAATTAAACTTGTAAAGCCTCATTATATCACTCAGGGTATTGCCCGGCTCTGCCAGTTTGAAACGGACATGTTTTGCTTTCTGTTTCAGCAACCACTGGTGGGGAGAGATACCAAACTCTTCGCGAAACTTGTTATTAAAATTCGTGCGTCCCATCCCTGCTATCTTTGCCAGATCGTCCACATGATCCACTTTCAGATAATTTTCAAACATAAGCGAACGGAAGTCCAGCGACTTACCTATGATCGGGTGAAAGAGGTAAGCCAACTCCTCTTTCGTATAGAAACCGCGAAATAGCAGAAAAAGCTCCATCGATTTAATTTCATGCAAATGCTTACAATTCATCCGGCATTCCATATATTCGATCATCGTATTCAAAAAAGTCTTTAAAGGAGGATACATTGCAGTAGGTTCAAAGTCATATTGTATCTTACTGGATAAAGGAGCCAGCGATTGAAGTTCCAGTTTATTACATGCCCCTTGAAAACGATCGAATGTAAATATAACCACACTCGACGTCGACAATATCCTGCAAGAAAAATCGGAAGATTTAGGTATCAAGATAAACTCATTAGCCCTGATAAATTTATTTCTCAGTTCATTACAAGAAAAGATAGCATCTCCTTCAAGAAAAAAAATCAAATGGTGATAATCCTTGTCCTGTTCTTTCAGAAAGCTTTCCTCATTCAATATCCGATGTTTAAACCCAACTAAAATATTCGGAGAATATTCACTGCAAGATATATGCTCTTCCAAATAAAGCATCTTTTTCATTACACCCCCTATTTAAAAAAATCCGACATTAGTGTTTTCCTCATGTATATCCATTAAGGATATCATTACCGGCCTGGTCTTTCATTCACGCAAAAAAGTATCGTACTCGTTATGTAAAAACAAATGTATAACCTTTTTTTAGTATTACGACCCACATTTTCGCCGTTAATGTTTACATATTCACCAATCTGATACAGGCTAATAAATTATTGACCTGTATTAAACTTTTATTAGTAAAATCAGAAGTATATATCTAAATAATGCCTTATAAACAAAGATGCAGCTTTCACGCAATTTGAAAAGCTGCATCTAATGGATTAACTACCAGTATTTAATATTTATTTCTGTTAAACCTTACCTACCATCTTCGATGGATCAACCCATTTATCAAACTCTTCCGCGGTTATATAACCCGACTCGACAGCCGCCTGCTTCAAGGTCTTATTTTCCCGGAAGGCTTTCTGCGCAATGGAAGCGGCTTTATAGTAACCGATCTTCGGATTAAGAGCCGTAACCAGCATCAGTGAATCATCCAGGTGCTTCTTTATATTTTCCTTTACCGGCTCGATACCTATTACGCAATTATCGGTAAAACTTCTGCAACCATCACCGATCAACCGGGCACTATGGAGAAAATCAGTAATGATCATCGGCTTGAATACATTCAGCTCAAAATGCCCGTTTGCCCCACCAACCGAAATCGCAACATCATTCCCCATTACCTGTGCCGCAATCATTGTCAGCGCTTCACATTGGGTAGGATTCACTTTGCCCGGCATGATGGAAGAACCCGGTTCATTCTCCGGCAGATGGATCTCCCCTATTCCCGCCCGGGGACCGGAGCCCAACATACGGATATCGTTCGCAATCTTCATCAGGCTGACGGCAATACCTTTCAACGCACCATGAGTCGACACGATTGCATCATGGGTAGCCAATGCCTCGAATTTATTAGGAGCCGTAACAAACGGCAATCCGGTCAGTTGGGAGATTTTACGGGCTACGTTCTCCGCAAAATTCTCAGGAGTATTGATGCCCGTACCGACAGCCGTACCTCCTAAAGCCAGTTCCGCCAGATGCGGCAAAGTACTTTTCAGGGCATGGATACCATATTCCAACTGGGCGGCATAACCACTGAACTCCTGGCCGAGTGTAAGCGGCGTAGCATCCATAAAATGCGTACGCCCTATTTTTACGATCGGCATGAACTCACGGCTTTTCATCACCAATGTCCGGTGCAACAATTCCAGAGCCGGAATGGTATTTTCCCTCAGCATTTTATAAGCGGCAATATGCATGGCAGAGGGGAAAGTATCGTTAGATGATTGCGATTTATTCACATCATCGTTCGGAGATAATATCTTTACCTCATCCGTCAGCTTACCCCCATTCAGCACATGTGCCCGATAGGCAATCACTTCATTTACATTCATATTTGTCTGCGTGCCGCTACCGGTCTGCCAAACAACCAGCGGAAAAGAATCCTCCAGTTTTCCGTCGAGTATTTCATCACAGACGCGTACGATCAGGTCGCATTTCTCCGGAGATAAGACGCCCGCATCTTTATTCGTCAGAGCGGCTCCCATTTTCAGGTAAGCAAAGGCCTGTATAATTTCCTTCGGCATCCGGCTGATATCCTGTGCAATCCTGAAATTGTCAATACTACGTTGTGTTTGAGCACCATAATATGCGTGGACAGGGACTTTAACATTTCCCATCGTATCTTTTTCTATCCGACATTCCATAAGTCTTTTTCTTTAATTATTCTTTTATTAAAACCATACAGAGAATGAATTGTTTAGACTAAGGGGAGGTATCTTTTAAAGTACCTCACCTTCATATACCAATAAGACAGTACAAAGAGGACAAAAACATACAAAAGTTCTGCTGTCCAATAGATTACAAGCGGTGCGTCAAACCGAACCACTATCAGGAACAGATAAAGCAGGTAAAGAACGATCGTTATCAACTCGAACACAAAAGCGGTACGTGTCCTACCCGTTCCCGTCACGGCATTACAATAGATATGCGCCGGGACAGACAGGAAATAATTAGACAGCATCACCACGAAAGGCCCGAACGCATCCCCTATCAATTCCTGATTTCTTGTATAGATGCCTATCACCTCATCCGAGAAAAAGAGCGTAAACATAATCAACGGAATACCCAGCAGGAAGCTCAGTCCCATCATTTTCCGGCATAAAGGCATGATCTTCTTATATTCTCCCGCTCCGATCAGATTGCTGACCAGCGATCCGGTTGTCGTAGAGAAAGAACATACTATGACAAAAAAGACGGTCGAGATGCTACGCACTATATTGGCAATGGCCAGTTGCGCTTCTCCCAGGTGTTCTATCATCACAAAGAATAAGAACCAGGGTGCCACCCCCGTAAAGGAATGCATCATGCTCCATATCGAAAGACGAAGCAGGCGGATCAACAAAGGCCATTCGCAGACAGGTTTCAACCCGTAATGACGCCTGTCTACTTTACGGTAAACATAAACAACTAAAACGACCAGGAAGGAAAGTTCCGAAATCGTAGAAGCCAGTGCAGCGCCCGATATCCCCAACCGGGGAAATCCCAGGTTCCCGAATATCAACAGATAATTCAACAGAACGTTAGTCGTCACCATAACGATCGCGCCGGTCGTCAGTATCCTGGTCTTTGTGATGCCGACAAAGAATGCACGGAAAGCCAAAGCCGGGAATGTGAACAACAGGCCGAAGATACGCCAGTCAAGATATTTTAGAACGGCCTCATAGACTTCTTCCGAAGTAATCAGCCGGGATAACAGTTTCGGGGAAAAGAACCAGGACAGAAGAAACATAGATCCGGCCAGTACAAGAAGAAAGAACAATCCCTGAAAGAATACTTTACCCGTCTCATGATAATTCCGTTCGCCATTCCTGCGGCCTACCATCACTTGCAGCCCCAGGCTAAAACCAAACCCCAGCATATAAATAGCCAGATAATACATTCCGGCCAGGGCGGAAGCCCCAAGTTCCACCTCCCCATAATGCCCCAGAAAGATAGCATCCGTAATATTGATCAACTGTTCTATGAGAATGCTCATCATCACAGGAAAGTTGATGAGCCATATTTGTTTGTATGTAAAATTCATAATTCAACTTAGTATATATGCGTCAGTGTACATCCTCCCGGGGAGAATGCAGCACGGCAATTAATAAAAATATAAGATTTTGTACCCTGTATAAATAGGATAGCGAATAACAGACAAAGAGAACCTTTGCCTTATATGAGGGAAAACGACGCTATATACAGAGTTGCCACTTCATAAGTTGAACACTTGGATTAATTATTACACCTGCAAATATAGAAGTTTTTCCGGATTATCCCCCTTCATCCTCCTGTGAAAAATAATCGGAATGGGGAGCACAAGCAGCCAGATACTCTTTTGGCGTATAACCGGAAAAGACTTTAAACTCATTGATCAGGTGGGATTGGTCATAAAACCCACATTCATACGCCAGTTGGGAAAAGCTCATGCCGGGGTTGGATTGCAACACATATAAAGCATGCTGGAAACGGACAATCCGCAGAAACTCTTTCGGACTGATCCCCACATGTCCGGTAAACACACGCTGAAACTGCTTGGTACTCAGAAAGACGGAAGAAGCCAGATCGGAAATACGGACTTCCCCTTTACTTCGGTTGATGGTATGTATGGCGGAGAACATCCGCTCCAGGTTATGTTCTTTCGGCGGACTCAGGCGGGATAAGAGGAAACGTTCGATCAGGCGGATACAATTCAGGTCGTCTGCTTCATATAATATACGATCTTCCAGTTCCTGCAATTCGCGATCACCCGCTTCATCGGCCGAAACTTTCCGGTTGCAGAGTTCGCTTACAGGCATCCGGAAGAAAGCACTTGCCGCGTGGGTACGGAATATAACGGCCAGAATTTTTATCGTACCGGTAAAGCTCAGGTCGGAGAAACCGGTAAACTGACCGGACAAAAGCACCTGATTGTCTACCAGGCGCTCGTCATGGGAAGAAGAAAACCGGATCGGATTGCCCCGGTAAAAAAGCATCTGCACATTTCCCGACGGGATCACGCGCTCAGTACCCAGAACGGGACTATCCGTCTCCAACAGCCAGTAATACCTGACATAAGGAGCAAGTGCCGGCGATGGCAACATTGTCTGAAACGATTCCATGCCGGCAAATATACTAATTTATTCGATCGGAATATGAATTTCGGTAATCAGCTCTTCAGGAGCGGTATTAGCCGGATTATTCAGATACTGCTCATATCCCGGTGCATCGAGCGTCTTGTAGCCGCCTTCGGGAAGCAGGTGCAGATAGACCGTATCATAGACCGCTTTCAGATTTTCATACGAACCCTTATAACGGAAAACGACATATTTAGCAGCCGGCAATACCTTCACGCCTACCTCTCCTTTCGGTTCGGCCGTCTTTGGCAAGATCAGGCAGACATACGTCCGCAGCTTGTCGGGTTCCGTCACTTTGGGGTCGTCGTGATAGATACAGATATGTTCTATCCCTTCCGAATACAGGTTCTGCTCCTTCACAAAGCCCCATAACTTCTGCCAGGCTCCACAAAAATCGAGGGTCATATAGGCACCCGACAAACGGACATAGGCTATCTGGCGGTCGGGGAACTCTTTTACTTCAGTTTCTATATTTAAATCATGTCTTACTTCAACAGGTCTCATAATAATGTACTCTTTATTTTTACGATAATCATTCGGTGAAATACCATAGAATTGCTTAAAGGCTTTCGACAGGGAAGACGGTACATCATATCCTACGCGCCAGGATATTTCCTGTACCGGCATATCAGAGTAGCGCAATAGCCGGGCGGCAGTCTCGACTCGCATACGGATGATAAAAGCACCGATATTCTCTCCCAGGAATGCTTTTACGATCCGGTGGAAATGCCAGGGCGAAAAACCGGACATTTCTGCCAGTATATCCAAATCAATTGTTTCGCTCAAATGATTGTTGATATACTCCACGATGATATTTATTTTACGCTGATATTCTTCTGTTGTAGATGGTCTTTGTTGCATATCGGATTGTATTTCGATACAAAGATAAGAGACGGTTAGAGAAAGCACTTGTCCTATCTTGCTAAAAAGAAAAGAAGGAAACTGATGATAGATTAGCGACAAGAAACCATAGTCCGACTAGAACTATGTTCATAATAGCCGCAAAGATAGGAATAATCCACAAATACAACTTACATCATAAGATTATAATCAAGGTTTAACGCTAAAAAAGATACTCATTCTGTCTTTTTCAGTCATATAATTGGTACCCTCAGAGTACCACAAGCAGGACAAACCACATCCCAACTCTATGGATATATCGGTGATCCTATCGTATTTAGTACAAGGCTAAGAGCTTCCCTAACGTGAAAATCAATGCCATTGCCACAGTTCTAGTCGAACTTAATAAATCTAATAAAGCCTATGGCAACAAACGAACCTAAAAAACGTAGCATCGTCGCCACCTTAGTGGCTAACATGCTGACAGAGCGTGAAGATGACTTCACAGCCAACGTTACTTACGTGGCAAATCGCTCGATCGAAGACCTCTGTAATATCGCCGCAAGCGGTAAAAGCAAATTCTCTGCTTCCGAATTACTGGCCGCCCACAACGATCTGAAGGCAACTGCAAAGGATGAATTGTACTCCGGTTCTACCGTAGAATTCGGATTGACAAACAACTCTCTCGGGATAGACGGCTCCTTTATCGGTCCGAAGGCCAAATTCGATCCGGCAAAGAATAACGTAACCCTCCGCAGCACTCCCATTAAGGAAGTTAAAACGGATATGAAAGGTATCAGCGTGATCATCGGTGAAGTAGTGGAAGGCCTTCCGACCGTTACCAAAGTGACCGATATATTCTCCGGTGCAGTAAACGGAAAGATCACTCCGGGAAATACCCTCAATGGTGAAGGCAAACGGGTTAAGATCGTAGATACAGAAGGCAATACCGTTGGTTTCTTCTTTATCAACTCGGAAACCGAAGCAGAAACGGCTGTCCCGATGATTTACATTTCGCGCAACGATCCTTCTTACTTTTCCTTCATTATCCCGGCGCTGGCCGACGGTAAATATTATCTGGAAGTAGCCACCCAATACGGCGGTAGCAACCAGCAGACAGTGAAAACCGTACGCCGCAACCGCTTCCCTTATCTACTCACTGTTGGTGATGGCGGCGGAAGTGGCGAGGACGACCGCCCCGTAATCGAATAAACTTTTTATGGGATGACCATATGTGAGCGTATAGGACAACAATATATCAATTAAATAAAATATAACATGAAACATTATTTACTAAAAACAACTCTCCGGCTGCTACTGACGGTCGTTATGGTTTATCTCCTGCCAATGACAGCATGGGGACAAGGCAGACAACCCTCCGGAGACGGTAATAGTGAGGGTTCCGCTTATCAAATCAGCGAGCGAGGACATCTGGAATGGATGGCAGACCAGGTAGAGAACGGCAACACCTTTGAAGGCAAGTTCTTCGAACTTCTGAGAGACATCGACTTGAGCGATGCTCCCTGGACGACACCCATCGGAACGGCACCGTTTTATAATAACACCTCTAGCCCCAAATACTTTGCCGGTGTCTTCGACGGTGACGGACACAAGATAACCGGACTTTATATCCCTGAAGGTGCTACTGTAAGGACCCAATATCTGGGACTGTTCGGACTTATCGGCCACAATAATTATTCAGGTAGTACCATCATTATCAAAAACTTGTGTGTAGAAATAGCACCAGACGGCATACACATGTCTCCTACCCCGGACAATCTAAACTATCCTTGTTTCCGGACGATTGGTGGGATTGCCGGAGATGCGGCTAATTGTACGATCGAAAATTGTTATGTAACCGGAGGCGGTATTTATTGCAACGCAAATTTGTATAATGGTATCACGCTCCATATGGGGGGAATAGCCGGACGAGGACAGAACTCAATATTCAAAAATTGTTATGCCACAGTTGATATAATATTTGACAACGAGACCGTACAACGTACCGATATGACTGATGGAATTTCGATAGCCGGCATAGTGGGAGAAGCAGGCGGATATGGCGTGACCACAGAAATCACCAACTGTTATTATTCAGGAAAACTGACAGTACGCACATCCAACAATAGAGACCCTAATAGTCTCCCCTGGCTTATTGCAGGCATAGCAGCCAACGCTGAGAATGTAACAATCACAAACTGTCTGGTGCTATCTCAGAAGATAGAAGAGGCTATTACTCCTGCTCCGGTAGGTGGTAATTTATTACTAAAAGCAATCGCAGCCAAGGGGGGAAGCTCCAGCACGAATTTTGTATCACCGCAAACTACTATAAACGGAGTTGCACCTGGTTATGATGATGCAGCGAACGGAACGGAATGGACTGCCAGAACTGATGGCGATGCCCCTATCTCCACCTGGATAGGTACGAGCAACTGGGAAGCAAACACCGAATGGGATAAATGTATGCCTACCTTAAAGAAAGAAGATGGAAGCTCATTCCAGACTACGACAAAACAACCCTACGTTTTCAAAGAGGCAACGCCAATCCCAATCAGTAACGCAGCCGAGCTGGCTGCTATCAATACGAATGGGGCACATCTGGCAGGCTCTTACAAGTTGACAAGTGATATCGACCTGACCAGCCATAACGGTGGCAACTGGACACCGATCGGCTCGACAGCCACCCCGTTTAAAGGAACATTTGATGGCGATGGTCATCTGGTCGAAGGGCTGAACGCGGAAAGGGCAACGCCAATTGGCTTATTTGGTGTCATTGAAAGTGGGACAGTCGAAAATCTAGGTGTAAAGTTCGGTACGCTCAAATCGACAGCAGCTGGTAATCACATAGGAGGTATAGCCGGAGATATTAAAGATAATTCCACCATTCAAAACTGTTACACGGCAGGAGGATCGATAATAGCAGAGATAAATTCAAACGGCACTGACGTTGCTGGAGGTATCATCGGAAAAGGATCTCAATCTTCCATTCTGAATTGTTATTCTATCTGTAATATAAGCCTTAAGTCTGTCTCTGCCGTTAATGGAGGTGGCATTGCAGGCTCCGGAACAAACCTGATTGTCAGCAATTGCTATACGATCTGTAAAATAAAAGGGATACACGGTGATGATGCCGGAGGTAACGCTATTGCCGGAGGTATAATCGGTAGTATTTATGGCATTTATGATCAACCGGCAGAACAGAGTAGAATAACGAATTGTCTGGCACTTAGTAAAGATGAATTCGACTTATCAAACAGTGGTATCAATACGAATTTCTTTCCCGGCCGTATCCTGGGCGAAAAGGGATTTAACTCAAATGCGACTCTCTCCAACAATTACGCAACCCCATTGATGCCCGGGAGCTGGACAGCAATCGGTGCGGATAAAAACGACGGAGGAGACTGGAACGGAGCAAACTGTACGCCTTCCGACCCTGACGCATGGAATATCGCATGGACTGATATGACAACTACCAACAGAGCAATAATCGGCCCCAATCTCCCCAAGCTGAATACAACAGGTGGAACGCCTATCAACGGTCAGGATGACGATATAGACAAATTACTCTATATCGGATTTAAACTGACAACTACTGCGGATGCAAACGGCACAATCGAAGTAAAGAATACCACCGGAGGAACCCTCTACAACGATGGCGATTATATACCGGCAAATACGGAGCTGACCATCACAGCCAAACCGAACAGTTCTTACAAAACGGCTTCATTGAAAGTCTCCGGTAGCAACTTTACATCCGGCAGCAGCTATATTGTTGGCATCGACCTTGCCACAAAAGGTACCGACCTGACTGTCGAAGCAACATTTGCAATGACTCATACGGTAACAGTAGACGCAGCAATAGTCAACGGCAGCATCGAAGTTAAGAAACCTGACGGAACTTCCCTGATCGCAGGGGCGAATACTGTAGAAGAAGGTACCGTACTCACGATCACCGCCACACCCACCACCGACTACCAGTTGAAACAGCTGACGGCAGACGGTAATCCGATCAACGGAAACACCTATACCGTTACAGGCGACGTCACTCTTTCCGCCGAGTTTGAAGCAAAATCCGGAGGAGGAAATGAAGGTGACGGAGGTGGTTCCACTACTCCGACAGTCTACCACACGGTTACCCTTCCGGCAGTAGAAGGAGCAACCACCGATCCCGTAGCAGGCGATTATGAAGTGGAAGCATGGGGCAGTTTCCGTTTCTACCTGACCCTTGATAAAGAGTACGATAAGTCTGAGCCTGTGATAACAACCGACCGAGGTGAAACAATTCAACCTCGCAGTAGTGACGGCGCATATATCGTCAAGTATGTGCGTAGCGATGTGCAAATCCTGATCGACAGTATCATAAAGAACCCCGATCCGGTAGGCAACGAAACGGTTACGGCAAACCAGTTCAAAGTATGGGCTGCCGATGGTTATCTGCATATCGAAGCGGCAACCGACGGTCAGGCTTATATCTTCACCGCCGACGGCAGACTGCAAAAGCTGCAACCTGTCACCACAGGCCAAGCCATAGCCCTTCCCTTGCCGGAAGGTGTCTACCTCGTCCGCATCGGAGACGAACGGTTCAAGGTGCTCCTGTAAGGGCAGTTCGTAAGTGCGGTTCACGAACCGCACTTACCCCAAAAAGAAAGGGCGACCATCACTGGCCGCCCTTTCGACGTTTACGTTGAATTATCGTTTATTTAAATCAGAGAGTGAATGTTGAATATCTTCTTTTGTTATAGAGAAGTTTTCATTATTGGCAATCCTGTCACGGACAAGCGAACCGATATTTCGGGCACTCGCCTCATCGGGAAAAGCCATTAATGTATCAATTGCAGGAATGGTGGGTTGATCAATCAACACTTTATCATTCATCAGGATCCGGTATCCCCAGCCATTCCTCAATCGATACGTTTGCAACTCCGGTTGCCGGCCGTCCGGAGACCCCTTTTCTCCGGAACAGATGTAAACAAATAGAATCAGTACCGGCAGTACGCATAGCCCCCACAGGGCTTTTCTACCTTTAATAGTCATCATCATCAAATTCATAAGGGCGAAGTTCCCAAATGTCATCAAAGTAATAGGTACTGCTACTACCGGTTGCTACGAATCCTCTCTCACCATTGGAGAAAGCGACTGTGGCGCTACGGGCTGTTCCCTTAAACTTGGCTACCTTCTCCCACAAGTCGGTTGTAGGATAGTATTTCCAAGTATCGGAGCGTACACCTCCACTCTCACCGCAGGCCAGATAAACTGCCCCGTCGATGACTAAGGCTACGCCATTCGTCCGTACTATATTATAATCATCATCATAGCTCTCATCCGATGAGTCCGACATATCGCGCAACTGCGTCCATGTCCCGTCAGACGGGTCGAACTTCCAGAAATCATCCACATATCCTCCATTGTTCGTACCGCAGCAGACATAGGCGATATTATCCAGTACAAAGCTGGTCGCCCCGCGGCGTTTGCTTCCGCCGATGCTGACGATCTGTGTCCAGCTGTTGGTAGACGGGTCGAAAGCATAGAAATCTTTCAGATAGTTGCCGTCATAACCGGAACCCATGTATCCTTTCCCGTTGATCCCGAACGCAGTCGCGTCATAACGGGCTGAACCGGGGAAATCGGCTTTCTGTGTCCAGGTGTTCGACGCCGGATCGTATTCCCAAAAGTCTTTCAGATAGTTTTCACTATCATAACCAGTGCCTAAATAGCCTTTCTGGTTGATAGTCATTGCAGTGGCCGTGTTGCGGGCTACACCGGGGAAGTCGGCCTTCTGCGTCCATGAATCCCGATCCATATCGTATTCCCATACGTCGGAGAGAGGTTTCGTTTTCCCATTATACCCGCAGGCCAAATATCCTTTGTTCCCGATGGTAAACGAAGATGCATAACTACGGGCAAGACCGTCGAAGTCGGACATACGATACCATTTACCTTGCAAATCATCGTCATCATCGTCACCGCAGGAGATCATCATCACCGGAAGCAGTGCTATCAGGAATAGAAATAATCTTTTTTGTGTCATCATATAGCGTGTTACTGTTTTACGGTCACAAAAGAACAGGGCTTTTTGTTGTCCGGCAAATTAAATCGGCAAACAGGCCATCCTGCTCGGTGAATGCCTTAAAAAAGGGGGTAAAGCCCCCTCCCGCATCCCGCAGACTGGTTGACCTGCCGATTTCAACCGTTAATGGAGCAATATCAGCGTTTGACAGGTTATTCTTGCACAAGAATAGGCGATTGCGGTTCTTTGCCCGATCAACAGACTCTATTACTAATATATATAATGTATATGAATAAGATTCTTTTTCTATTTTGGATATGCCTTTCCGGCTGCCTGCTTTCTTCCTGCTATGACGAAAGTAATAAATACGGCAACGGACTGGTCGATTCGGTTTTTCGCAATATCAGTACCGATACCTCAACAGTCGTCATCACTTCCGTACTGATCGACTCACTGGAAACATCCGGGACAGGGGTGGCACTGATCGGCGAATATACGCATTCGCTTTGGGGTACGATGAAATCGACGGGATACATACCTTATACACGCCCCACTTACAGCACGGATATCAGCAAGACAGTAGTGCTCGACTCACTGATCCTGTCGCTGTCGTACGGTAGCTATTGTCTGGGCGATACCTTGCAGTATCAGCAGTTCTCGGTTTACCAGCTAACGGAAAAGGTTCTCCTCAACGACAACGGTTACTTATATAATACCTCTTCCTTTACCTACGATCCTACTCCTATAGGTAGTTGCAGGTTCAAACCCCGCCCGCTGGCCGGCAACAGATTGGAAATCCGCCTGCCGGACGAATTGGGGCAAAACCTGCTGACCCGTTTCCACGAACGGGATGAAGCAGTGTCGTCCGAACGTTTTGAGAATTACTTTAAAGGAGTCGTTATAGTTCCCGACAATCCGGACAGCCATTCGATACTCTCTTTCCAACTGGCCGATACGATGTCGACAATGGTATTGCATTACCATATCATCGGGGAAGAGAGTAACGAGCAGGAGCTGGTGTTCGCCCCTAACACCTCCACTCACTTCAGCCATATCGATCACGACAGGAGCGGAACCCTGATGGAGCCTTATCCTGCAAAGGACGTTGAAATACCTTCCAAAGCTCTCGACAACCGGGGGGTATTGTTCGGCGGGTTGGGTTGGTTCGCCCGGTTGGAGTTCCCCCACCTCAACAATATCATGAAACTGGGGGAAAGGGTGGTGATAGAGTCGGCCATGCTCAAACTGTACCCCGAACTGGGCACCTACTCGGATATAAATGCGCTCCCCGACAGTATCTATCTCTATATTGCCGACGAGAACAACGTCGTTACCGATGCCGTAAAAGACTACCTCGGATCGGAAGTACAGGGCGGAACGCTTGTAAAAGATAATGTATATAATGAAAATACGTATTACTATTTCGATGTCACCGACTTTATGCAGCAGGAACTGGGTACAATCGGAATAAACAAGCATAACCTGCAACTGGTGCTGAACGAAGACAGCTACACCCAAACATTCAAGAACATGACCTTTGGCGACCGTCAAAGCAAATCGCCCATCGTATTACAGCTAATCTACAAAATATATGAAAGCTATTAAGTATATATTCTCTTCCCTCCTGCTGACAGCAACGGCAGCAAACGCGCAAAATATTATGACTTCCTCGCCTTATTCCATGTTCGGTATCGGTGAGATCGTAACCGGATTGTACGGTTCGAATTCGGCGATGGGGGGGTTTTCGACCGGGATGCGTCAGTCCTCGTTGATAAACACAAAGAACCCGGCCGGACTTTCGGGGCTCGACTCGTGCAGGCTCTTTGCCGAAACGTCCGCCTTCGCCAAAAGCGAATCGTATAAGTCGAAAAGCGGAAGCAGCGATGCTTTCTCCGGCAACGTATCGGCTTTTGCGTTAGCCGGACGGATCATGCCCCGCTGGTATATGGCTGCCGGGCTGACTCCTTACTCGTCGGTCGGTTACTATTTCCAGAGTACGCAGCCGTTGGAAGGTTCGCCCAACTCTTACTATACCAGTACCTTCGAAGGGTACGGCGGTCTCTCCAAGGTGTATCTGACCAATGCCTTCATGCTTTCCAAACATTTGACCGTTGGGGTGAACCTGAATTATATTTTCGGGAATATAAAGGCGTCGGAGAATCAGGGTAGCATGACTGTCGAAAACAAAATGTATACGAATGCCTTTTATGCTGATTTCGGGATCCAGTATCACCGGAATATTGCCAAGGATAAATCGATTACGCTCGGGGCGGTTTACGGATACAAGCAACATCTGAAGATGGATAATTCGACCATCATAACGAACGGGAACGTGGAAACAGAAGAAAGCGACAAGAGTTCCTCCCAATATCTCCCGCAGTACATGGGGATCGGCGGATCGTTGGTCTACCGGAAATGGACGTATGCGCTCGACTATAAGTTTCAGCAATACAGCTCCATGATATCCAACGACAGCCGGGTGAAGTTCAAGGATGCACACGAAGTACGTGCCGGGGTCTGTTACTTCCCGAACGGGTATTCTTCAAGCAGCTATTGGAAACGGATGTCTTACAAAGCCGGACTGGACGTCTCCACCCCTTATATGAACATCAGCGGGCAATCCGGCCTTTCATGGCGGGCCAGTTTAGGTTTCGGCCTGCCTGTCTCAAACGGACAGATCAACGCCGCCCTCTTCTACGACCGCACCAAACTAAAAACCAATACCTACCAAAAAGACGTCATAGGGATAACGGTGACTTATACGTTGAGCGAGTTGTTTTATAAGATAAAGTTGTAAGGGTTTTCAATAAGAAAAGGGGCAGATCAATTAAACCTGCCCCTGCAATATATCAAGAATATAAATTATTTATTTGGGAGACGTTCCACTCTCCAAGATACTGACAATAGAAAATAGGGTAAAACAAATACCACCTAATCCCGCCAAGACCCTGGCCGGTACGAAATAATATCCATGAACCGAGCCCATTTCAAACAGGAAAGCGGAAAGGAACAGGCAGGTCAGTGCCGTAAAGATCGGAATTAACGGTATACGGTTGGATAGCTTGAACTCGTGCCGCCATATCTTCGACAACAGGATCACTTTACTGGATATGCTGAAACAAACTAATCCAAGTCCGATCATGATATAGCCGGTAGCACCGCTTGCCGCATTGGCTGTCGCCAGGATCAGGATTATTCCCCAGATAACACACAGGCTACCCATGATCAATACCATGATCGGCCATATTTCGCGCTCGGTCGGTGAAAAGATATTCCGTATCTGGCGGGCAATAGTGGCGACCAATGCTATCAGGCTGGTACAGATACAAGCCAATCCGATCATCACATGTCCGGCCACGAAATATTTGGAACCATGCCCGCTGTTGGCCAGCAACCAGAAAGCCCATATCCAAGCAGCTAGTGCAATCAGCCCGGCAATAGCGATCAAGGTCAATCCCTGTGCACGGGTAAACGCTTCGGGCGGGACATCGTGATCCGTCTTTTTGGAATTGACGGTGATCATCGTAAAGCGGGTGGAAGAGGTAGCCGTAGTAGCCACACAAGCCGTGATCAGCCCTACTCCACAGATAACATGACCGGCTACGAACGATGAAGTATCGGGCGATTCCATTATATGGATCCCGATGATCACCGTCAGCAGTGCAGACAGATAACCGAGTGCCGGAAGTGCGTACCGGCTCACCATCCCGAAGGTGTTTATGATCTGCCGGATAATCGTTGCCGCAGTGGAAAAGAGAGCGATACAGATCATCCCCAGGGAGAATACTACCGGCCCTGCCACAAACTTACCCGGATCTGTTCCATATTCATAAACGAACAAACCATAACCGAAACAAAACAAAGCCATCAACAAAGGGATCGCCCTGAATAAAACACTAATGCCGTAATTCATAGTCTATTTGTTTTTAATTTTCCTCCAAACAGACGGAATCACGGCATTGTTTCTCCAATTACATTTTTATAGAATCTTTTTAGTTATCAGGAACAGGATCTACCTATTCCTGCAACGCCAGCCGCCCCATAAGGGCAGGCAGGTAAGAATCGCTGATGGGGATCAACTCCTCACCGATGCGTATCCTTTTCCGCTCGATGTAGCTGATATGGGAAAGAGCTACGATATAGGAGCGGTGTACACGACAGAACAATCCGTCGGTAAGATTTTCTTCAAATCGCTTCAGGCTGACCTGCGAAAGCAAGGGTTTGCCCGTTGTACGATGAATCTTGACGTAATCGCCATAGCCTTCCAGAAAAAGGATCTCCTCTCTGCGAAGGCGAATGATCTTACTTCCTTCCCGAACAAATATAGGTTGCTCGGTTTGTTCCTTGTGCAAAACGTCATGCACGTCAGCGAGTGCTTTATCCAACTTCTCAAAATAACCCATCAGGGTGTTCAACGTAGAAGCATCTCCATCGAAAGTAATACATTTCAACATAGTTGATTCTCTTTTTAGTTTACACTACAAATAAATAAGAATATTCGGTGAACAAAGGTTAACCACCGATAAATGGTACAACTTGATCGGTGAATCGCCCGAAGTGACAGGGTGAAAAAACTTGCTTTCGTGATGCAGTATTCCACCGGTAAACTATTCCATCAGTATCCACTTTTTAAATACAGGCGTCTTTGTCTTGCTGATAATGATACGTTCGGGGACGGGTAAGGTCAGGTTGACCGACAGGCGACTGCCGAACCAGAGGTCGATATCCTTGATGGATTTACGGGCGATGATAAACTGGCGGTTGGCACGGAAGAAGTCTTTCAGGTCGAGCTGGTCGCTCAAGGTATCCAGCGTACGGTCTACCGGGTGTTGCTTTCCGTCGGAAGTATAGGCGGTCACCTTTTCGTTCATCGTATAGAAATAAAGGATCTCCTCAACCTGTAAGGGATAGAATTTGTCGGTGAGCATGATCAGCAGGCTCTTTATCACATGCCGTTTCTGGATCGTGTCATTCGTTTGCCGGATATGTGCCAGACGTTCTTCCGGGCTGAACACGCGCAACTTACTTAAGGCACGTTCCAGGGAAGCCAGCGTAACCGGCTTCAACAGATAATCGATACTGCTTACCTGAAAGGCCTGCAGGGCATACTCGTCGTAAGCAGTTGTAAAAACAACGGGAGCTTCGATCTCTACCTGCTCAAAGATCTTAAAAGCCGAGCCATCAGCCAGGTGGATATCCATAAAGATAATGTCGGGATGAGGTTCTTCCCGAAAATATGCCACGCTCTCCTCAATACTCTCCAACTCCGCTATTACTTCGATCGCAATAATGGAGTTCTGCGCCAGGATAGCCTTCAGGCTACCTACAGCAGCAGTTTCATCTTCAATAATGACAGCTTTCATACAATCTTTTCGTTTCGATAATTCATAATTCATGCTTTGACCGGCGTATCCAGCAAAGGGAGAGAGACTTTGAAGTATTCTTTCCGGTTGGAGATCGTAATATCTTTCCCGGTCAACAGCCGGTAACGTCCCCAGAGATTTTTAAGTCCGATGCCGCTGCTATGTCCCTCCTCCACCTTCGGTTGTACTTTATTGGACACCACCAAAGCATGCTCTTCTGTAGTATAAATGTCGATTTGCAACGGATACTGCTTACTGATCACGTTATGTTTGACTGCATTCTCGATCAGGGGCAGCACACTAAGGATGGGAAGATAGCAAAGCAGAAGAGCAGGAGCCGCTTGTATTGAGAAGAATAGCTTGCCTTCGTAACGCACGCTCAGCAGATAAGTGTAGGCTTTTACGAACTGTAATTCTTCTGCCAGGGTGACCATTTCTTTCTTATTGCTCTGCAGGATATAGCGGAACACGTTCGACAGTTCGTCAAGATAAGTCAGCGTCTGTTCCTTCTCGCCGTTTCGTATCAACGAATTCAGGCCATTCAGGGAATTAAAGAAAAAGTGGGGGTTGATCTGTCCCATCAGGGCGTTATAAGAAGTTTGGAGTTTCTCGGTCTTGAGTTTCTCATATTCCAGCATCATCTGTTGTTTTCCATTCAGCAGGCGTATCAGAAGGACACTCAACAAGACAGTCAGCAGGATAAGCAGGTGCTCTGTCAGGAATGGCCTCGGATGATCTATTCCCCGGCTGAGTGTTACAGCCATACGATGATCAGGCGGCCCGGGTTTTACTGCCATATCGGGAGCCCGCTCCATAACCGTAAAGCTATCCGCCCGAAACATTTCATCCATCTGCAGGAGATCCGTCATGATGAAACGCTGTACGCCGGGGTATAAAAAAAACAGTGCTACCCCGCAGACAATCGTCAGTACAGCAGCCAACAGCATCGTTTTATATTCTTTATTATGGAACAGGCGGTCGCCCAGCTTATATATCTGCGAGTTCAGCATAAACAACAGAAAGGCATACATGAAGAACCAGAACAGGGAATAGTAAAGGAACTCGTCCCCGAACGAATGTCTGCCACGAAAAGGCAAATCCAACGACTGCATCTTATAAGTAAGCATCAGCATGGAAAAGTTAACAAACAGGCTTAACAGCACTGACACGATAAAACCAATCACCAGATTGTTTTTTACGGAATGTTGCATAAGAATAGTATTTATAATGGTCAAAGATAAACCTATTCAGCAGTCAAAGGGAAATCAAACCGACGAAACGGACAAAAACATTGGTGAAACGCCCGCATAAGGGCATAAAAAAAGGTTACCCGCAATGAGTAACCTTTTTTTATGGCAATTAAACCCCGAAGGATTAGAATCTTCTTTCTTTGATTCTTGCTTTCTTACCAGTAAGAGCACGCAGGTAATACAATTTAGCGCGACGTACTTTACCAAGTTTGTTTACAGTGATGCTTTCGATGAACGGAGATTCCATCGGGAAAATTCTCTCTACACCTACGTTTTCAGACATCTTACGAACTGTGAAACGTTTTTTGTCACCATGTCCTGAGATACGGATAACTACACCTCTGTACTGCTGGATACGTTCCTTGTTACCTTCTTTGATACGGTAAGCTACTGTAATAGTGTCACCACTCTTGAATGAAGGATATTCCTTCTTCGTAGCAAACGCTTCTTCTGCAATCTTAATTAAATCCATTGTTTTATAGCTTTTTAATTGTAATTTTAAACGAAACGCAATATAACGGGCTACTTCTCCCGACAGAGATTGCGCAAAGCGGATGCAAAGTAACGAAAGATTTATTTGATACGCAAATAGTTTAAGTAATAATTCACTCGCTATGACCTATTTCTCTTTATCCGAACGATTGTCTAACCTTACTTTTGCACGCTCTATTGAAAGTCTAAGCTTTTCTTCAAGGATTCTCTTATCCGGTAGCTTAGTTAAATAATCTGCCACTCTAATATTGCATTTATCCAGTTGCATCAGCTCAACATGCTCCTCACTTTTCCCAGCACAAAGGATCAATCCGATTGGTTGATTTTCTCCTTCCATCATTTCATAACGCTCCAACCATCTCAAATAAAGTTCCATTTGTCCTTTATAAGAAGCTTTAAACTGACCCAACTTTAGTTCTACAGCAACAAGACAACGCAATCTCCGATGAAAAAACAAAAGGTCAATATAATAATCTTCATTATCAACAGTAATACGTTTCTGTCGGGCAAGAAAAGCAAAATCACCTCCCATCTCAACGATAAAGCTTTGCAATTCTGCGATAATAGCCGATTCCAAATCATTCTCCGAATAAGTATCCTTCAATCCCAAGAAATCGAGAAAATAAGGATCTTTGAATACAAGATCGGGAGATAATTTTTCCTCTTCTTTTAATGCTTGAAGCTCGCTGCTGATTGTTTCTTCCGGTTTCTGACTGATAACAGTACGTTCATATAACATGGAATCAATGCGTTCACGAAGAATACGAACACTCCAACGATCCATTTTACACATTTCTATATAGAAATCTCGTTTTAAGCCATCTTCAATAGGTAAAACCTCTTTAATATGCGACCACGTCAATTGTCTCCACAGTGTAGAGACAATTGGTTTCTCCGGAAATACCTGAAAAAAACGGAAGCGACTCGGAGACGACTTTGTTCGATTAACTGTCTGACATTTGTCAAAAGAGCAGGACTCTCAAATAAACGTTCTTTATTTCCCATTTGGATTCTTTATTTCATAGTTAATAATATTATTCCTTTGATCAATCAGATACAAAGATAGATAAAACATTTACTTCACTCAGGTAAAACTTCAACTAATTTTCCTATTTTTGAGGGATAATAATGATAACGTGAAGATGAGGAAGATACTTACAATACTGTTTTGCGCAGTGTGTTTATTAACTGCCAAAGCACAGACTATTCCTAATATGTACCGTAACGTCGATCAGGCAAAAATGAATCACTGGGTAGATTCGGTGTTTGACGCGATGAGTTACGATGAACGGATCGGGCAACTTTTTATGGTGATCGCCGAACCGAAATCAGACAACCGCAACATGCAACGGCTCCTGCGGTACGTGAATGAAATCAAGATCGGCGGAATCCTTTTCCATAAAGGTAACCCGGTGACGCAGGCTGAAGTGACCAACCGCCTTCAAAAAGCCTCGCGCGTACCTATGTTTGTTTCGTTGGATGGAGAATGGGGATTGTCGATGCGTTTAAGCGGCACGACCCGTTTTCCCAAGAACATGATGCTGGGAGCGATCGAAGACAATAAACTGATCACCGAATATGGAAAGGAAGTAGCCCGCCAGTGTAAAGAACTGGGGATTCAGATCAACTTCGCCCCCGACATAGATGTGAACAGCAACACCGACAACCCGGTAATCGGCCTGCGCTCCTTCGGAGAGAATCCGGTAGCGGTAGCGGACAAAGGCCTCGCTTATGCACGCGGTTTGGAAGGGGAAGGTATTATCTCTGTTTCCAAACATTTCCCCGGACATGGAGATACCTCGGAAGACTCACACAACACACTACCTTCCGTACATCATGACCGAGCACGTCTGGACAGTGTCGAGCTCTATCCTTTCAGACGATACATATATGATGGATATGCAGGTGTTATGACCGGGCATCTTTATGTTCCGGCTCTCGACAAAACACGCAATCTGCCCTCTTCCCTCTCCCGCCCGATAGTTACCGGATTGCTGAAAGAGGAATTAGGATTCAGGGGGCTCTGCTTTACTGACGCATTGGCCATGAAAGGCGCGACAACCAGTAAGCTGGACAATCCTTCGGTAAAGGCTTTACTGGCAGGCAACGATATCCTGCTGGCTCCGGCCGCCCCGATCAATGACTTCACTGCCGTGAAGGAAGCGATAGACGAAGGTATCCTCAATATAGAAGACATCGAAGCCAAATGCATCAAGATACTTCAGTATAAATACATTACCGGTCTTAACAAATATAGTCCGATAGAGGTCAAAGGCTTAAGCAAGCGACTGAACTCGCCGCACGCCGCCTGGCTGGCCGCCAAACTGAATGCGGAAGCAATCACGCTGCTTAAGAATGAAGCCGACATGATTCCGCTCCGGCAACTGGATAAAAAGAAAATTGCCGCCTTGTCGATTGGTTCACCCGTAGGAAACGATTTCCAGGAGATGCTGGGCCGTTACGACTCCGTGGCCTACTTCAGTATCAGCCGTAGCTCGACAGCGGCACAAGTTCAGCAGGTTTACAGGCAACTGGAAAAATACGATGTTATCATTTGCAGCATACATACCGTGCGGATACCGGAAAGCCAGTTGCTCCGCACACTGGCCAGCAAGAAAGAACTGGTTTACGCCTTCTTCACCCTGCCCTATTTCTGTAAAGACTACAAAAACTCCATACAGAAAGCCAAAGCAGTCGTCATGGGATATGAAGCGACTCCCCTGGCTCAGGAATATGCCGCCCAACTGATATTCGGAGGTATCCCCGCCAAAGGAAAACTGCCTGTTACCATCCCCGGACTTTACTATGCAGGAACCGGCATTTTTACGGAAAAGACCCGGCTGGGTTACCATGAACCCGAAGAAGCCGGTGCCAACCCGATACGCCTCGATGTGATCGACTCCATTGTAGAAGAGGGACTGGAAAAGAAAGCCTATCCCGGCTGCCAGGTGCTTGTGGCAAAAGATGGCATGGTAATCTATGACAAATCGTTCGGCTATTTCGATTACAGCGAGCGCCAGCCTGTACGGGAAAATTCGGTCTACGACCTGGCTTCCGCTTCCAAAGCAGCCGGCACTTTACTGGCAGTCATGAAGGCGTATGATGAAAAGAAATTCACGCTCAACAATAAGATATCGGAATATATCCCGGAGCTGAAAGACTCCAATAAAAAGGATCTGAATATAAAGGAAATGCTCTACCACCAGTCGGGCGTAGTCTCCACCATCAACTTTTACCTGAATGCCATCGACAAAGACAGCTATAAAGGTAGTCTCTACAGCCGCGAAAAGAATGCCACCCACCCGGTGCGCTTCGACGCAAAGACCTTTGTCCGCAACGATTTCAAATACCTGCCCGACCTGGTTTCCGATAAGAAGAAACCAGGTTTCACGACCGAAGTGGCACGTGGCTTCTATCTCCACGACTCTTTCAAAGACAGTATCATGCAGGAGATAAAAGACTCCCGTCTCGGTACGCGCGGCAAATATGTGTACAGCTGCGTCAACTTCATCATGCTGAAGATGATGGTGGAAAACCAGATGAAGCAACCGATGGATCAACTGCTCCACAACGATTTCTACAGCCGCCTGGGCGCCCGTCACACCACCTATAACCCCTTGAAAGTGATGGATACGTTACAGATCGTCCCCACAGAAAACGACCAGTTCGTGCGTCGCCAGCTGATCCGGGGATATGTGCATGACGAAGCTGCCGCTTTCCAGGGTGGCGTATCCGGTAATGCCGGACTGTTCTCCAACGCCAACGACCTGGCAAAGGTTCTGCAACTGTTCCTTAACCAGGGGAAGTACGGCAACGAGCAATACCTGTCGCCCGAAACCTGCCGTCTCTTTACGCAAAGTAAAAGTCCGACAAGCCGCCGCGGGCTGGGGTTCGACAAACCGGCCGTCGGTTCGCATAAAGGTTCGCCCTGTAGCAGCCTGACACCGCCATCCGTCTACGGACATACCGGATTTACAGGGACTTGCTTCTGGGTGGATCCCACCAACCAGCTACTTTATATATTTCTCTGCAACCGGGTCAACCCGTCGCGCGCCAACAGCAAGCTGAGTGCATTGGATATACGAACACGCATACAGGACGCAATCTATAAGTCAATTGATAGAAAAAGCCAAAAAGATTAGTATTTTTGCAGTACCTTATATAACAACATTAATTACTAAAAACAAATAAAGTATGCTATTCGGACACGGTGACGACTTTTACAACTCACAGAACGAAGTAAAGATAAACTTCAGCTCCAATGTATGGCACGGCGCCAACCTTGAAAAGCTCCAGGTACATCTCAACGAGCAATTCAATAAACTGACACGTTATCCGGAACCGGATGCCGCTTCACTCAAACGGTTACTCGCCCGTCGATACGAAATAAAAGAAGAGAATGTAGTAGTAACCAACGGTTCAATTACCGCTTTCTATCTGATCGCCCAGGCATGGAGAGGGGCCAAATCGATGATCGCTGTTCCGTCCTTCTCCGAATATGAAGACGCCTGCCGCTTGCATGAACACGAGATCAGCTTCTTCTCCACTTCCGACGATCTCTCGGAGCTTTCTTTGGAAGGACAGGATTTCTGCTGGATATGCAACCCGAACAACCCGGATGGCAAACTGCTTCACCGCACAGAGATACTCGGACTGCTCACAGCCAACCGCAATACGAAATTCATCATCGACCAGGCGTATGTTGCCTTTACTACCGAAGATATGCTGAAACCTTCGGACGTAAAGAACCATCCGAACCTGATCCTTATCCAGTCTATTTCCAAAGCGTACAACATTCCGGGACTGCGTATCGGTTATCTTGTCGCTTCTCCGGAAATTGTAAACGAGGTAAACAAATATATCATTCCCTGGTCTATCAATGCGATAGCACTGGAAGCGAGCAAATATATCCTGATCCATCCGGCACAGTTCACTTTGCCCATCCGCAAATGGCAACGCGAAACAGCCGAACTGATCTACCAGTTGAACAAATTCGATAACCTGGAAGTGATCCCTTCTTCCACAACATTCTTCCTTGTTCGTCTGAAAAAAGGGACAGCTGCCGAACTGAAAAAATACTTGTGGGACAACTACGGCATCCTGGTTCGTGATGCGTCCAACTTCCGTGGACTGGATGAAACATACATCCGCCTGTCTACCCAGACGACAGCCGAAAACCAGATACTGATCGATGCCATTCGCGAATGGTTCAATCAGCAGTAAAAAAACACCGACACAACGAGCATAAAAAGGGGGACGATAATATCATCGTCCCCCTTTTGCATACACTCCTATTAATACCGCTTAGCGAATAATCACCTTTTGTGATACTTCACCGATACGTACGATATAGAAACCGGCACGCAACTGCATATTGTAGTCGCCCGATACGCCACGAAGCTGTTGCTGCAAAGCTCCGGTACCACTAACTACATATACGTCGGAAGTTTCCGGTACATGTATATATAAGGTAGAACCTACAGTCCATGCACGGGCAGCATCTTCAACAGTTTCTTCAATACCGGTAGCCGTATTCTTAACGATACCTGATACCACGATCTTAATATCTGTCTGAATATTCTTGATTGTATAACTGCCGTCGGCATCTGCTGTGATGGCTTTGCCGTCTACGGTTACAACCGGTTTCGACTGGTCATAATCTTTATCCAACGTGATTTTGAAAGAGAAGCTATCGCCTGCATCAACGGTTGTCTTTTCGCCTTTGCTGAAAGTAGCACCTGTTACCTTATCAAGTGATACGGTGTAAGTAGGTGTCGACGGATTTGACGGCTCATCCGGAGTACTTGTGTAAAACTGAACAGAGGCAGCCTGGGTGTAAAGAGTGGTGGTCTTTGCAGGTTCTCCTTTTTTTGTACTCTTCACCTCGCAACGATATTGTGTCGTTCCGTTCGCTGTTTTGGTGATCTTCAAAGCTTTGTCTGTACTACTACTTACATTTCCCCAACCACTAGCGGAATATGCTTGCCATTGGTAAGAAAGATTACCATTTGATTCGGCACTAACAGACAGAGTCACTTCGTTTCCGGTTGTCGACTTGCTTGTTGGCTGGGAAGTGATAGACAGATCGGCAGCTCCTGTTACAGTAACGATTGTAGCTGTCATATCGGTAAAGACACCGTTGTTCTCTACAGCACCTACAGCACCATTGTTTGCGAGAGCAGCACGTGTTCCGATAGCCATTGACTGAGTGGTAACGGTAGGTGTAGCTTCTGCATTCTGCAATGTCAGCGTTCCGGCATTGGTGATCTTTTCGATCGTGTTGCCTGATTGCAAAGTGATCTTTGTTTCTTTACCGGAAATCAAAGTAACATCTTTGATCGTTGCCGCCTTCAATACAATCTCACCGATTGACTCATTCAATGTCAATGCAGAGCTAACGGTTGCGTTGTCAATGGTCAGTTGTTCGGCACTTGTACCGGCAGCAACTACTACAGTTTCTATTGTTGTAGGAGTCGTTCCACCGTCACCGATCTTGTCGACTGGGTTTTGTTCGGTAATCTCTACATCTGTTACTTCACCTGTTACTACCTTCAGGTTAGTTACAGTTGTTTTTCCGGTTTTTTCTACTCCGCCGTCAATTACGTCTAAATCCGATTGAACAGTCCAGGTAAAGACATTCGTTGCACCTCCGGCATTGGAGAAAGCTCCGCCAGTGTGCTGACCGTCACTATTATCTGCTGTATCATACGACCATTCCAGTTTCAGATCCGTATTACCGTTTGTCTTAATAGTAATACCTTCCATCTTAGCCAGCAGAAGTTTGACTGCTTCTATATCAGCTGCTACTTCCGGCAGTTTGTATGTGGCAGGAACCGTTACTTCTGTTATCTTTTCCGCATCAACGGTAAACGTGATACTAAAGTTCTTTTTAGCAATACCGTCTTCAGCAGTAATGGTAAACTTAAACTCTGTTGTTTCTCCTGTGATTGGAACATCAAATGTTGTTGGAGTTACTACTACTTCTTCAGGTGCATCATTAACAGAGATTGGAGCCAGTTCTACAGTCGGAGCCACTGTTGCACCCTTATCGGTCGGGGTAACAGATACTTTTACTAACATTGTGTTGAAAGGAACGGTTACGGCGTTGGTTGCGGTTTCTGCTTCTTTTGGAGTTTCAATTTCTACTGCATCACTTCCCTCAATCTGATAAAACAGTTTGGAGATAGAAGCATCCGTGCTTGCAGGTTTTGCTCCAACGGTGAAGTTGATCGTGACAGTGCGGTTTTGTATTCCATCTTCTGCAGTGATGATCAGTTCTAATGCTCCTGTTCCTCCATCAAGAGTAACGGTGAATACTTTAGCCGGAGCTCCTTGACCAACTTTAGCTGTTGCATAGTCGGTACTTGCTACATTAACGGTGATCTCTGCGTTCAAAGCAGTCTTGTAGGAAAGCTCTATATTGTATTGATCTTCGTTCAAGTTCCCACCTACAGGAGTAGCTTCACCTAGAGGAACCGTATAAGTAAATTCAGATAAATCAGTACTTGTGTTAGCATCGACATTTGCAACTTCGACTGTTCCGGTTATCTCTACGGCTGGAGCTGGATTTACTAATTCACCTAAATCATCCAGTCTCCATCTGAAATTATTCGTTACACCACCAACAGAGTTATAATCATGACCGTCATTGTCAGCTGCGTCATAAGACCAGGTGATGGGTAGAGAATTAACAGTTGTTCTTGTTGATGTAACAGTAGCATTCTCAACAAACTCAGCAGCTTCAAGAGCTGCAGCGCTAGTAGAATAACGGGCTGACAGCTGAGCAACATCGATTCTCTCAACTGTAGCTAGCTTATCTTTAGATTTGAATGTGATAGTATACTCCTGTGTTACTGTTGTGTTTTCTGCTGTTACAGTAATTTTTGCTTCTGTTTCAATGCCGCTATAAGTAATAGAGGTCTCTGATGCTGTCGCTAAACCGGTAGCCGTGACTGTCGGAGTTAAAGTGATAGAAGTTTCGTCAGCAACAAACTCGGTAAGTTCAACTGTGTAAGCAAATTTACCACCCTCAAGTGTAATTGCCGGGCCTTCGGCACCACTATAAGTTAGATCACTTAAAGTAACATCCGTGCTCTTTTCCACAGCAGCAGCGGTAATTTCCACAGCACCATCGATTGTTACGTTTGATCCTATAGTTATTTGTCCTGCCGAATAGGTGAAACCGTCTGCTTCTTCTACAACACCAGCCTCGACTTTATTAACAGTACCCCCATTAACGGTAATGCCAGTTATTTCAGTGGGTAACTTGTATGCTTGAGCACTCGAAGGAGCAACCCCAAGTATGATCGATGCTCCTGATGCACCCTTTGTTATTTCTTCTGGAGTAACCGTTAGCTTTGCATCAGTCACTGTCACATTAACGTTTTGTGCCAGCACCTTCCCCGAAGTCAGCAACGTAATCAACAACAAGCTTGCCAGAAACATAAAGTGAGAGAATAAGCCTTTCGCGGCCTTGGTTCGTGTACTTCCGGTGTGGTTCGCCTGTCCGGTTGTTGTCATCTTACTTCCCGACGATGACTGGTCGGTTGAGAGTAGATTTACCCTGTTCATACTAATACTGTGTTTGTCTATCCATCAATCCCCTGAATTGGATGGTTATAAAAATAAAAGAAGACGTAGGGACTGTTGATATATCAAGTTTCGAGGCCTTCGACTGCCCAACACATCGATATACAACAGCTACCCCCACGCCCTTTTATCTATATATCCATAAAACATATACATATAGCAATGCCTATGAACAGATATAACAAAAAAGGTACGTGAGTGTTTTGCTGCGTATTATCCGATGTGTTTGAAATTGTCGAAGTTTCGAAACTTGGATAATATCTTTAAAACGCTTCCGTAATCAATAAAATGTACTGACCGATAACGCTATACCGGGGTACGAGGACAAAAGTAGGGAGTCTCATCGGATAAAACAAGTAAAAAGAAAAAAGTTTTTTGAGCGTTGCGGGTTCAGCGTTCATTCAAATTCAATACCCGGCTGATATTCTGATGGATACAAGATGAACCCAGGAGTATTTTCGGTGTCATCGGCCCTTCATAGGGGCTTCATTTCGCCTTCATAATGTTCAGTTATTGACAACTTTGAATCAAAAATACGCTTTTCGATAACCGGAATAATAAAATAATACTTACATTTGTCGCGTTACCCGCTATTGGGTAATAGACCATTTAAACCATTAACATATGGAAAGATACGTGAATGTCATGCTCGATGCCGGCTTCAAGGCTGTCTTCGGGGTAAAGCAAGTAGCCATTGATTTTATCAATGCCGCCCTTCAGGGTGAACGCCAGGTGAAAGACCTGACCTATCTCGATAAAGAAATCCAACCGGAAGTAGTAGAACAACGCACGGTGATCTTCGATCTCCTTTGCGAAGATGTGGACGGGACGAAATTTGTCTTGGAAATGCAGAATTGCCCGCAACGTTATTTCTTTAACCGCGGATTATATTACCTTTGCCGAATGATTTCCCGTCAGGGAAAGAGCGGACAGGACTGGCAATACAGCCTTCTTCCCGTCTACGGTATCTACCTGTTGAACTTCAGCCTGCCTGAATTTCGTAGTTGGTGTACGGACGTAGTCCTGGCCGACGAGGCAACGGGTAAAACTTTTGGTGAGGTCAAACTGAAACAGATCTATCTGTCGTTCGACCTGTTCAATCTGACAAAAGAGGAATGCACGACACCTCTCGAAAACACGGTTTATATCTTGAAGAATATGAATTTATTTGATATGTCTCCGTTCAAGGAGAAAGAGGATGCTTTCAGACGTTTGCTCGACGTGGCAAACCTCAATGCGATGACCGACCACGAGCGTGCCATCTATGAGGAGAACCTGAAGATTTACCGTGACTGGCATGCTACGATGGAATATGCGGTTGAAGAAGCTGAGGAGAAAGGTTTGAAAAAAGGAATGGAGAAAGGTAAGACTGAAGAGCAAAGACTGATTGCTACTAAATTAAAAAAGCAGGGAGTCAATATCGAAACGATTGCCCAATGTACCTGTCTGTCGGTGAAAGAGATTGACGAATTGTAATTAATGATTGCATAATATATTGAATCAGCCGGGTTGTATTAATACATAATACCCCGGCTGATTTTGTTTCACTTCCTGCCAGATTTAAATGTTTCAGTTCTTCCTATAAATGAATGTTTTCGATGTAAGATTATAACGACTCTATCTCCTCTACCGACAAACCTGTACATTTTGCAATGCCGGTAGTCTCTATACCCATACGTTTCATATTTACTGCCGTCTGACGTAAGGCTTCTGCCTTTCCTTTAGCCTCTCCTTCTGTAAGACCTTCCGCTTTTCCTTCGGCAAGGCCTTCGATCCGGCCTTCCCATTTGGCGGTATCGAGGACGTCGTTCTGGA
>OGFC01000425.1_pt1 | contig 39964 bp, 34 predicted proteins | sample 1570841 | NCBI WGS metagenome assembly OGFC01 (sample SAMEA2582137, study PRJEB24529) | metagenome | biome: Human gut stool | place: China | collected 2011 | reverse complement strand
TTACAGCCCCTTTTTATTTGGTGCGCCTAGGCGGAATCGAACCACCGACACGCAGTTTAGGAAACTGCTGCTCTATCCTACTGAGCTATAGACGCATGTATGTATTAAATTAAAACACTTTACAAACTATATTATAAACGGAATGTTCACATCTCGCAATATACCTATATTCTTAAGCACTTATCCACGAGTTATCCCCAGTTTATACACAGAGTTATACACTTTTTCGTTCACTTATGCACCAAATTTTTAGACTTACTCACAAGCTATACACAACATATCCACAGATTTATGTGTATAATCTGTGGATATGTTCGTCAGTATGTACTATTTTTAGTTTATAACCGGTGTATAACTTTTAATTTGTTCGCTCAAAAATGACATGTTCTGCCAATTTTTACTAACAATACAGGTCTTCCATTACTTATTCAGGGAACTTAAATTCGCCGTCGATTTCAACCGGGCGGCTCCAATCAACTTGAACGTCAGTGCGTTCCCACATAACGGTTAACGCTAATTTTAAATTTTCCAAAGATTCAGAAGGATCTAACGTAACTGTTTCATACACGTCGAGGCTTAACGCTTTTTCAATAGTTTGCGGTGTATGTAAATAATCCCAAACCTTTTTTTGCCAAGTTTCATCAGGCAATACTACTGTCATTTCCTTATTGTCTTTATTAAAGGCAATATATCCCTTTTCATCCACCCCATAATGAATGGCATAATATGCTACGTTACTCATCGTATTAGCTCCTTTTCACTGTTATTGGCAATGTCTACTTACTTATTTAATCATACATTACATCATCTACGCAATATGCTTTGATTTAATTTTATCGTATTAATTACAATATTACCAATAAATTTTCACTAATTTTGATAATTCCCTTTATTTTTCTTCCGCTTTAAAATAAACAGCATACATAACGGGCAGCACAATTAAAGTCAAAATCGTAGCCACAAAGAGACCACCGCTGAAAGCTATGGCCATCGGTGACCAAAAGGCACTTCGCATGAGCGGTACCATGCCTAAAATAGCAGCCAAAGCAGTGAGCATAATCGGTCGGAAACGCAAGATAGTGGAGCTTACAATGGCTTCATAGGTCGTTTGTCCTTCTTTGCGATGTAACTCAATCTGGTCAATTAAAATGATAGAGTTTCGGATAATCATACCGCTTAAGGAGATAACCCCCAAGACTACCATGAAGCCCATCGGCGTATTGGTTAAAAGCATAGTCAAAACAACCCCGATGAGTCCCAGCGGTGCCGTTAACATGGCCATAATCATGAGGGAGATTTTCTTGAGCTGGAACATGAGAATTACCATAATGAGACAAATCATAATCGGCATCGGCCCTTTTAAGTTATTAAGAGCAATGTTACTTTGTTCGGCGGATCCGTCAACCTCAATGGTATAGCCGGCCGGTAAGTCCGCTCTCATGGTATCCAGTTTTTCATTAATTTCATTAGCTAACGAATCGGCCATTACATTAGGCGGTACATTGCCATGGACTGTAATGGTCGGCGCCATGTTACGGTGCCATATGATACCGTCTTCATTGCCCAAAGAAATCGTCGCAATCTGACTCAACGGTACATAGGCGCCGGAACCGGTCTGAATCGGAATATTTTGCAAAACACTCATATTATGATCTTCATTACCGCTGAGTTTAAATTTCATCGGTATCGTCTGATTGCCTACATAATATTGTCCCACCGTAATACCGGATATTTTACTTTGTAAATCTGTCGCTACCGTATAACTATCAACGCCCATCAAACGCGCTTTAGACGGGTCGATATGCACTTCAATATTCGGTGTATTATCCGGCCAATCTTCGGCAATATCTGTAATTTCAGGATATTCTTTGAAAACAGCCTTCACATCGGTGGCAATTTCTTTAACTTTATCCATATCAGGACCGGATACACGGAACATAATCGGATATTTTGAAGGCGGACCGGTTTGAATGAAATCCATGTTGATTAAAGCCGATGGGAATTCGTCCTTCAATTTTTCATTTAATTCATTGTACAAACTGTTTCTGTCTTCCAAAGAATTAGCTACAATCACATACTGCATGTAGTTGTTACGCTGTACTTCCGGTTCCAAGGTGAGCACAAAACGGGGCGCTCCTTCACCGATATAAGAGGAATAATGCTCAATGCGCTTATCGCCACTGAGGAGATTATCCAATTGCTCCGCCTGTTCCTTCGTATACTGTAAGGAAGAACTTTGAGGAAACTGAATGGCTACCATGATTTCCGGTCTTGTAGAGGCCGGGAAAAATTCTACTTTAATAAGCGGCACGCTGACCAAAGAAATGAAGAATAACACTAAGGTAGTGATAAGGACCGTACGGCGATGACCGAGAGCCCAGTGGAGGAATTTTTCAAAACGAGCTAAAAAGGCTTTTTGTATCCGCATAGCTCTTGTTTCCTCATGACCCGGTTTGATACGAATTAATTTACTGCCCAATACAGGACTTACCAGCACCGAAGCAAACCATGATAACAAAAGTGCCATGGCGACAACAATAAATAAAGCATGGGTAAATTCGGCAACCGATCCTTCCGATAAAAAGATTGGCAAGAAGCCGCAGCAGGTAATCAAGGTACCGCTCAGCATCGGAAAGGCCGTCGATTTATAGGCAAAGGTAGCCGCATCATGCGTATTGAGCCCTTCTTCCATTTTGAGGGTCATCATTTCCACGACGATAATCGCATCATCCACCAATAGGCCTAAGGAGATGATTAAGGCACCGAGACTTACTTTATGCAGTTCGAGGCCATCCGCATACATCCCCACAAAGGTACTGGCCACAACGACCGGAATCGTAAGAGCTACCACAATCCCACTGCGTACACCAAGGGATATAAAGCTGACGATTAATACGATGACAATGGCTTCAAATAAAGAACGGGTAAATTCACTGATGGAATCATCCACCACTTTCGGTTGGTTGGATACCTGACTGACATCGAGTCCGGCCGGCAAGGCATCCTTATAGGACGCCATTTTAGCATCTAATGCCTTACCGAATTCAATATTATTGGCTCCCGGATCCATGGAAACGGCAATGCCTATGGCCGGTTTACCATTATAGTAGAACAGCGGACTTTGCGGTGATTCGTAGTCCATACGAACCGTGGCAATATCCCCTAAACGCAAGGTCTGTCCATTCACTTGGAGCGGCATTTCGCGAACGGAATCAACACTGTCAAAAAGACCGTTCACACGCAAATAGACATTATTCGTATCTGTATCAATCATACCGGCCGGCGCCATAGAGCTTTGCTGTTTTAAGGCATTCAAAATCGTCTGGGCACTTATCTGATAGGCCGACAATTTATCCTTATTCATTTCCACATAAAGAGTCTGTTCTTGCACACCTTTTAAATCTATACGTTTTACATTCGGTACACTGAGTAAAACGCGCTTAATATCTTCCGCATAAGCTCTTTTTTCTTCATAGGAATAGTCATCGCCGGTAAGAGCGTAAATTGTACCGTACACGTCGTCAAAACGATCATTAATAACAGGTCCCTGCACGCCGGATGGCAAGCTTGACCATTCATCATCAATCATGTGACGTACTTCCGTCCAAGCGGCCCGTACGTCGTCGCTTTTGACTGATTCTTTGAGGTTAATATAAATAACCGTTTTACCGCCATCCGTAAAACTCTTTGTATAATCAAGACCAGGTAAGTCGCGAATTTTTTCTTCCAGTTTATCCGTAACCTGTTCCGACATTTGCTGCGGTGACGCACCCGGCCAAGTGGCGGCTACAACCATGGTGCGAATCGTAAAATCCGGATCTTCCATACGACCGATTTTCATAAAGGAAAAACTGCCGATGGCAAAGAGCATGGCCATAAAGAAGTAAATGATAGACTTGTGTCTGAGGGCCCAATCAGCTAAGTTAAACTGCTTCATATGCGTACCTTAGCCCCTTCTTCCAATTTATCCGTACCGGCCGTTACAATGCGGTCACCGGCCTTCAAACCGGATACTACCATGACTTGATTATTACCTAAACTGCCTAAAGTAACATTTCGTAAATGCACCGTATTATCAGTGACTACATAGACTTGTCCCTGACTGTTTGGTGTCGGTTGACGCGTGCCTACTAAAGCCGTTAACGGAATCATTAATCCATTGCTATTTAATTGATTGAATACTACATTAGCAGTCATACCAAGCTGTAATTGAGCCGGCGGATTTGGTAAAGAAATTTTAACCGTATAGGTACGCGCCGTCGCATCCGGCACCGGAGAAATTTCACGTACTACACCGGCCGTTGTCACATTTGGTAAAGCCCAATAGGTTACGCTGGCCGGCGAACCAACGGCTACGGACGCCATCATTTGTTCCGGCAAGGCAATAACCGCTTCCGGTTCATTGCCGACCGCAATAGTACCTACAGTCTGACCGGCCGCTACGACCTGCCCCACTTCAATGGAGGCAGCCGTAATAATACCGTCAGCCGGTGCTGTTAATTGCGTGTAGTTTTGCTGATTGGCACTGGTCTGCACATTAGCCTGCGCCTGTGCCAATTGAGCGGCCGCTACTTTATAGGAGTTTTCCATCTGGTCTAATTGCAATTGACTGATTGCTTCTTCCGCATAGAGTTGGCGATAACGCTGTACATTGGTAGCTGCCAAATCATACTGTGACTGAGCCGCTGCCAAAGCACCCTCGGCATTTTGCAACTGACTGCTCGTATCGCCTTGGTCTAATATGGCCAGTACTTGACCGGCTCCGACGCGATCACCGATATTAAAATTCTTTTGAATGACACGTCCGCCGATTTGGAAGGACAACGCCGTTTCATTGCGGTTTTTAATGGTACCGGCCAAACTGTTTTCACCGGCTCCGCTCCCTTGCCCAACGACCTGCGTTTTAACCAACGGTGCTTTATCGCTCGTTTCGTCCGATGAGCCACACCCACTCACCAAGAGTAACAAACCTGTCAATAATGCTGTAATTATCGTGTATCGGCGCCAACTTCTCAGCCCGCTCATATGAATCTCCTCCTTATTTATTACCGGTAATATATATGTTAATTGTAAGAGTTATTCCCAATACTGTCAATTATTTTCAATATACTATGTACCTTATACTATCCGCCTTTAATTGGTGTTACAGTAATGCCAATAAGGTTTTATTTCCATATACTATGACTGTCAATAGGCCGATTTTGGCTTCATACCGGTTAGCGTATTCAATTCTTCATCAGATATAGCAATCGGTCCATTCATTAAAAGTTTAAGTGTTTCCAAGGTGTCCTTAATTTTTTCAGCCGGCACATTACTGAGAACCGATTTAAAATAAGCTTCTTCACGCTTATGCAAATCATTATGCACCAATGCCACAGCCGTTCCCAGTTCCGTATTACGCAATAATACAGCTTTTAAATCTTCTTTGTTGTGAAAACGAATGAGCAAATTGTTGGCCGCCAAACGTTTTACATACCGTGATAACAGCCCCTGTGAAAAGGGCATAGCCTTCAAAATTTCCTGATAGGTTCCCGTTTTATCCGGTTTAGCTTCCAAATAACTTAAGATTTGCATCTCCGAATGATTAAACTTTTTATTCATCAGCTTGTTTGCCGATTCACAAGGCACTGTATCAATATACGTTTCAATAGCCTCTTTTAGAAGACGTTTACGAACTTCCTGCACATATACAGCAAACAATGAAGCCGTAGTCACTAATTCTTTGTACGTATTTTCCATTGGTATTTACAACTCCGTATTTTTGTAGTTTTATACAGATGTTTAACACATCTCATAATAATCGTCTTTTAACTAAAAAAATCCTCATAGCTTTGGTCTTCGCCTACACTATGAGGATAGTTCTTATTCGTCGGCAGCTACTGTTTCCTCAATCGGCTCATGAACCACCATGATTTTATCGATGCGGACATTATCCATATCGACAATTTCAAAGGTATATGTTTCCCACACGTAGCGGTCCAGCTCTTTAGGAATGCGACCGAATAAATATGTCAAAAAGCCGCCCACCGTTTTATATAAATCTTTTTCTTCACCCGGTAATTCTTTGTTAATACCGAAATATTCTTTAAATTCATCAATGCTGAGTAGGCCGTCAACAAGCCAAGTTGTTTCCGTGCGCTGAATAATACGATTTTCTTCTTCTTTCAGCTCATCTTCGCTGGCCGGCATCAAACCAACCAATTTCTCCATGATGTCATGAAGTGTTACAAGCCCGCTGAAACCGCCGTATTCGTCGAGTACTACGGTTTCATGAATACCTTCCGAACGGAAAACTTCAAGAAGCTTCATAAGACTGATGGATTCCGGTACCATAACCGGCTGCTTGGTGCATTCTGCCACCAATTGTTTTAACGTCTTTTCCCCGCCTGCTTTCATATGCTCGGCGAACACATCAGCCACAATAACGAGACCTTCCAATTCATCCAAGGAATCGCGCCCTACGGGCAAACGATAATGTGTGGAGTTGCAAAGACGTTCTTTGATTTCTTCCTCCGGACTATTCAAATCAAGCCACTTAAGCTGTGTACGCGGTGTCATAACATCACCGGCATTTAAATCGGCCAAGCGGAATACATTATCTACAAGAATCGGTTCTTCTTTTTCAAAAGCCCCCAACTCAACACCTTGGGTTAACATTTTGTTGATTTCAAGTTCTGTAACCGGCGCTTCTTCTTTCTCTTTAACACCCAAGAGTTTTAATAAAAAGCTGGTGGATGAACTAAGCAAGGCTACCAGCGGCTTTGCTATAACCGAGAACGAATGCATCGGTACGGCCATAATAATGGCAATTCGTTCCGGTGCGTTCAACGCGATACGCTTCGGTACCAATTCACCCACAACGAGGGATAAATAGGTCGTCAACGATACGATAACAATAGGGCTTACCGAATCGGCATAAGGTGCCAAAACAGGTATATGTTCTTTAATGGCTTCTGCCATCGGCGTCGATAATGCGGCGCCGGAATACAAACCGGTTACGATACCGATTAAGGTAATCCCGATTTGAATAGTAGAAAACATCTGATTCGGATCTTCCGATAATTGAATCGCCCGCTGTGCCCCGGTACTGCCTTTTTCGGCACTATCTTCCAATAAACCCTTACGGGCATTGACTATGGCTAATTCTGTCATGGAGAAAATACCATTTGCTATAATGAGCAAGAAAATTATGAGTATCTCCAGACCCACGTCACCATCCACTAATGAATCACTCTCCTCTTACTTACAGTGGATACTATCTGTCAGACTAACTTCAGCCTGTACTTACCGTATAGTATATCAAAAATTGAATATTTTCGCTATATTGAGTCTTACTGCCTCTATTTGTATAAGATTAACTGTCGGTATATTGCCTAAGTTAAAGCATAGAGTATTATAATACTCACGGCATAATGCAAAAACACCCTGTCGCTGCGTATTGCGACAGGGTGTTTTCATAGAATATATCGAAGGGCTAAGCCTATTTTGCTTGGCATTTATGCCTAAAATGCCAAGCATCTATCAGATAAACGTTTTAACTTTAATAAAACGGGAACCCGAGAACTGATTGTACAGCTTCAATTAATAATACTACAATTAACTCTAAATTAACCTGAATTATTTATTTAGAATCGCTTTTACGTCTTTAACGATTAATTCAGGGGACAAGTGGTAACGAGCTACCAATTCATCCATAGGAACACGGTCGTTTACTTCTTTTTTCATACCGATGTTCAATACTTTCATATCAGCTAACCCGTAGAAACGGGACACTTTTTCACCAAAACCGCCGTCCAATACGCCGTCTTCCAAAGTAACTACGAGGCTGTGGTCCGCTTTTAAGCTTTCCAAAGTGTCAGCATCCACTTCAGAGGATAAACGAGGATTTACAACGGTTGCATCAATACCTAATTCGGCTTTTAACGCATCTTTAGTGCGTAATGCCAAATCATAGAAAGCACCTAAGCCCAAGAGTGCTACCGTATTACCTTTAACTGTTACCTGATTGCTCAAATCACCGTTAAATGCTTTACCGGCATCATAGGTCTGAACTTTACCGCCCGGTACGCGAATCATTACTGGGAAATCAGTTTGTTCCAAGGACCAGTCAAGCATGGCCAATAATTCTTCTTTTGTAGCCGGCGACAATACACGAAGGTTTGGAATGGTGCTCATCATCGCCAAATCAAAAGCACTGGAGTGCGTTGCATCCATTGGCGAAATACCACCGCCCAACGGGAAGGATAAAATAGTAACGGCATTGTTATTCAAAGCCATATCCTGAGTCAATTGGTCATAGGTACGTTGTAAGAAGGTAGCCGCATCAAGGATTACCGGTTTACCGCCGTTTTTAGCAATACCGGCCGCCATAGCCACCATATGTTCTTCCGCAATACCTACATCAATGAATTGTTTGCCCGCTTCGGCACGACGTTGTGGGTTAAAACCGGCAATGCCCGGTACACCGGCCGTTAAACCAACTACGGTAGGATCTTGTTTCATTTTTTCAAGTAAATGGGTCGCAATAATGTCATCGAAATGTTCTTCTTTCATGTACGCATCCACATCAAAATGTTTGCCCATAATGTAGTGATATGATTCTTTATCTGCTTCTGCTTCCGGTAACCCTTTACCTTTAACAGTTACCATATGAATTACGATTGGATGATCGAGGTCTTTAACCGCTTTGAATGTTTCAATCAAGGATTCCAAATCATGACCGTCTTCTACGAATACATAGTCAAGCCCCATAGTTTTGAAGAAGTTGTTTTCCGCTTTGCCTTTGCTGTCGCGCAAGGTTTTGAAGTGTGCGTAGAAACCGCCTTCGTTCGGAGCGATGGACATATCGTTATCGTTAAACAATACGATGAAGTTGCTGCCCAATGTAGCACTTACATTAAGGCCTTCCAAGGCTTCGCCGCCGGACATGGAGCCGTCACCGATGATGGCGATTACATTGCCGTCTTCCCCTTTAAGATCACGTGCTTTAGCCAAACCTGACGCAAGACTTACGGACGTGGAGGTATGACCTACGGTAAAGAAATCATGGTCACTTTCATTCGGATTGGTATAGCCGGAGTATTTGCTGTAAGACGCAGGGTCGGTAAAACCTTCTTTACGACCGGTCAACATTTTATGAATGTAGGACTGATGGGATACGTCAAATACAAATTTATCTTTTGGCGAATCAAACACATAGTGAAGAGCCAAGGTTGCTTCCACAAACCCAAGGTTCGGAGCCATATGGCCACCGGTTTCAGTAACACGAGTAATCAATACTTCGCGAATTTCCTGAGCCAATGTTTTTAATTCTTCAATACTCATACCTTTAATATCTTTAGGACTGTTTACTTTGTTTAATAAGTTCATACTATCTTCCTTTCTAAACACCATATATATAATCCGTATATCATACATTGTTATCCAACTTAGGATTTGCAAAACTATTATGAATACGACTTACTAACGATTTGTTTTAAACAAAAAAAGTTCTGTAATCTTCACTGTGACTCACATTTCGTAGTCATCAGCGGTGATTACAGAACTCATTATAGAACTTGAAGTCGACTTCAAGTCAAGCATTAAATTTAAATTTTTCTATTTAATTTTAAAATTTCGTTCAACGAATGATGCATATATCCCTTAGAAACCGCTCTAATATCAGTTTTTATGACCATATCGATGGTTTTAAAATTTTTTAGAAATATCAAGAAATTAAGAACTTTGCGGATTATTTTTCGTAATCTCGATCCAAATTAACTTCTTTTAACGGAATAACATGAGTTTTATATTTGCTCTTATACGCCGCATATACCAACAAGAATACCGGAATACCGATATAGGCTACGCTGGCACCGTACCAGTCAATCGTTTCACCGGTGAACGCTGTATAGTTCTGACCGGCAATGATGATAAGACATAAAACGGTAGCAAAAATAGGACCGAATGGATAGAACAAGGCTTTAAACGGAATGGCATCCAAGCTTTTACCCTGTGCATGGAATGCACGACGGAAGCGATAATGAGCAATGGCAATCCCGAGCCATGCAATAAAACCACTCATACCACTGATATTGATTAACCAGTTGTACACAGTACCTTCACCGATTAAGGAAGTTAAGAATGCAAATACACCGAAAGCTGCCGTTGCTAATAAAGCAGGTACCGGTACACCACGGGAATTCAATTTAGTAAATACCTTAGGTGCATCCCCTTCTTTAGCCATGGCATATAGCATGCGGGTAGATGCATAAAGACCGGAGTTACCGGCAGACAATACGGCCGTTAAAATAATAGCATTGATGAAGCTGGCCGCAAAGGCAAAACCGAAACGATCGAGTACCAAGGTAAATGGGCTGATAGCGATATTTTCAACACTGGAATTCAATAAATTCGGATCATCGTAAGGAATCAAGAAACCGATGACTACGAAAGCACCAATATAGAATAATAAAATACGCCAAAAAATGGAGTGAATTGCTTTAGGAATATTTTTTTCCGGATCTTCCGATTCACCGGCAGCTACCCCGATTAATTCCGTACCTTGGAAGGAAAAGCCCGCTACCATGAAGATGGCCATAATAGATGCAAAACCGCCTACAAACGGTGCTTCACCGCGTGTCCAGTTTTCAAAGCCCGGCGATGTACCGCCAATGCCCAAGATAAGCATGGTACCTACAAATAAGAATACGAAAACAGTAATAACCTTCATACTGGAGAAGAAATATTCACTTTCCCCGAAGGAACGGGTCGATAAATAGTTCATCAAGAATAAAGCCGCCAAGAACAAGGCCGACCATACGATGGCCGGAATGTCCGGGAACCAGTATTTCATGATTAAAGCACCGGCAACAAGTTCCGCCGCCAAGGTAATCGCCCAGTTAAACCAGTAATTCCACCCTAAAGCAAAGCCGAAAGCCGGATCTACATAACGGGATGCATACGTACCGAACGAACCCGGTACCGGTAAATAGGTAGCCATTTCACCTAAACTGGTCATCAAGAAATAAACCATAATACCGATAAAACCATAGGCTACCAAAGCGCCGCCCGGGCCGGCGGTGCTAACTACTTCACCGCCTGCTACGAAGAGGCCCGTACCAATGGAGCCGCCCAAGGCAATCATATTCATGTGGCGCGATTTCAGACTTCTTTTTAATTTAGTATTCGCTGCATCACTCATACACTATCCTCCCACCCTACAAGTCTAAATTACGAACTAATTTAGCATTATCTTCAATAAATTTGCGACGCGGTTCTACTTTATCCCCCATGAGTACACTAAAAATCTTATCGGCCTCAATGGAATCTTCCAAACTTACCTGCAAAATAGTACGATTTTCCGGATTCATGGTTGTTTCCCAAAGCTGTTCCGGATTCATTTCACCTAAACCTTTGTAACGCTGAATCGTAATATTGTCACGACCGATTTCATCTAGCTTAGCGGCCATTTCAGCATCACTGTATACATACCAATGACCTTTGCCTTTTTTGATTTGATACAATGGCGGCTGCGCAATATATACACGTCCTTCTTCGATGAGCGGTTTCATATAACGATAGAAGAAGGTCAATAAAAGCGTACGAATATGGGCGCCGTCAACGTCCGCATCGGTCATGATAATAATTTTGTGATAACGACTCTTATCGAGATCAAAATCCTCCCCAATACCGGTCCCGAAGGCCGTAATCATGGAGCGAATTTCATTATTAGCTAGAATTTTATCTAAACGAGCTTTTTCTACGTTCAAAATCTTACCGCGCAACGGCAAAATTGCCTGGTAACGACGGTCACGGCCCTGTTTGGCACTACCGCCCGCAGAATCACCTTCGACGAGATAAATTTCGGTCATAAGCGGATCTTTTTCAGAGCAATCTGCCAATTTCCCCGGTAAAGAACTTACTTCAAGCGCATTTTTACGACGAGTCAATTCGCGAGCTTTACGAGCCGCTTCACGAGCACGGGTAGCGCTGGTTGCTTTTTCAATAATACGTTTAGCTTCTGCCGGATGTTCTTCAAGAAAAGTTTTAAGACCTTCCGACACAACCGTATCGGTAATGCCTTTAACTTCACTGTTACCCAGTTTTGCTTTCGTCTGACCTTCAAACTGAGGATCTAACACTTTTACACTGATAACGGCAGCCAAACCTTCGCGCACGTCTTCGCCGGATAAATTGCTTTCATTGTCCTTAATAAGACCGGATTTACGACCGTAATCATTTAAAGTACGCGTCAAAGCACTGCGGAAACCGCTTAAATGGGTACCACCGTCAATAGTGTTAATATTATTTACAAAAGAAAATAAGGTTTCGCTATAGCTGTCATTGTATTGGAAAGCTACATCTACGACTACATCGTCACGAGTATTTTCCACATCGATAACAGTAGGGTTAACCAAGTTTTTCCCTTCGTTTAAAAATTCAACAAAGGATGTAATACCGCCTTCATACATGAAGCTTTCTACTAAATTTTCTTCCGGACGTTTATCCGTAAGGGTAATACGGAGGCCTTTGTTCAAGAAAGCCAATTCCTGTAAACGAGTACGTAATACGCCGAAATCAAATACGGTAGTTTCAAAAATTTCCGCATCCGGTTTAAACGTAACGGTTGTACCGGTGTCTTTAGCTTCACCGATTACTTTTAACGGTGTTTGCAAATGACCGCGTGCAAAGGTAATTTCCTGTTCCTTGCCGTCCTGACGAACTTTAACAATCGTCCATTCACTCAATGCATTAACTACAGAAATACCTACGCCATGGAGGCCGCCGGATACTTTGTAACCGCCGCCGCCGAATTTACCGCCGGCATGCAATTTGGTTAAAACCAATTCAACCGCCGGAACGCCTGTTTCATGCATACCTGTCGGAATACCGCGGCCGTCATCGGTAACGGTAACGCTGTTATCTTCATTAATGCTGACTTCAATATGAGTACAATAGCCGGCTAAGGCTTCGTCCACACTGTTATCAACAACTTCATATACTAAATGGTGCAACCCTTTAGATGATGTACTCCCTATGTACATCCCCGGGCGGCGTCGTACCGCTTCCAGGCCTTCTAAGACCTGTATATTATCGGCACTATAATTCTGTTCTGCCATTCCATATCCTCCCTAATTTCAGTAATAAACCATATCTATGGGGATTTAGCTTTATAAAACAATTATCCTTAATTATACTCTATTTTTATCGTTTTGTGTATAAGCTTACCGGAATACCGGTAGCGGCACGCTGTAAACGGCGGCCTACGCCGGTAATAGACATACTTAAGCCATAAACCGCATCCACTGTAACCAAGTAGCATTCAATCGGTTCATCCGGAAAAACTTGGATTACATCCTTGTTCTGCCATTGCTTATTGCGACGGCGCCGCCCTTTTAAAAGCGGAATATCCTGTACCACCGCCACGATATCTTCAATAGACACGCTATACGTATCCGATAAATGAACGAACATACATCTTACCATCACTTTCTCTATATTTCAATTGCTTTGCGGTTTATGAGACTTTACAGCCTCCTTGTATTGAGCCCGCATTTTTAAAACCGAATTGCGTACAAACTCCGGTTTTAGCTGTTCTGCTTTTTTGTGCGTAATCAGCATTAACAGCATATATATATCATAATTCTCGTTGGATTCTTCTTTGACGACTCGATTTCTGAAAAAATACACGCATTCACGATGAGCCAACTGATAATCGGACATAGTGCACTGTGGTACATGTTGACGCATTTCATCATATACGGCAAAGGGTTCTTGCATCAATCGATCTTTAATACCATTAATATGCTGACGATATAAAAAAGCCTCATGTTCCTGCGTTTTTATAGTACAGGATGAGCAAAGAGTCTCACCAGGACCAATAAGTTTTTCACAGCATTCACAATTATGATAACCATGGTCCTTTAGATAGACTGTCTTCTTATATTGCTTTATCTGCACATCTTTCAACTGCCGGCGTAAGTCTTCGCTTTTTATATTCGCCACCGATGCGTCTATTTGAGCCATCACATCAGCGGGAATGGGAATCGCTTTAAAATTAATGAGCACCCGTTCATAGGAATCAGTGCGTTTTGCTTTGCCCATATAGGCCGATGTATCGCCCTTGATTAAGCCTTTACTATTTGCCGATGTCACCGATACGGCATCGACCGGCTGAATGGCTTTCAAATAGCTTTGCCGATACATGGTGCATTCTAAATCCGTAATAAGCTCCGATCCGTAAAACTCATTAATCTTCTTCAATAATTGACGTTTCATCATCTGCAGTTGCTGCAAACAGGGTGATGTCATGGCCGCCACTTTAATAATGGGCGGCTTAATTTCAAGCACTTTAGTCTGTTTGCCCAGCACCGTGCCCACAACTTTGGGCCAATGATGATACAGGCGCATGACGGCGAATTGTTTGAATACGTTGAACGATTTGTATTTACTGTTCAAATGCGTATCATATTGCCGCACATAGGCATCCGGCTTATAGCCGATGGGTCCGGCCGGCCGCTTGGCGGCCAAGAGACCTTCAATATAACGGACTGTTGCATCGTCCCCGGCAGCGGCCTCCGTCTTAGCCTCGGAGACTCCCGGTTGTATACCGTTTTTCGGCTCAAACGTTTCGCTCATCATGATCACCGCCTTTCACAATTAATGAGTTCCACATCACTTAGCTGTTTCACATCTTCCAAATCGGTGGTAGTTATAAACGTTTGAATTTTCTTATGGATAAAATTCAACAGATTTTGCCGTCGCTCCTTATCCAATTCACTGAGCACATCATCCAATAACAATATAGGATACTCGCCCACTTCCGATTTGATATATTCCAATTCGCTTAATTTAAGCGATAAAATAGCCGTGCGTTGCTGACCTTGCGAACCGAATCGTTTCAAATCCATAGGACCGGAAAAGAAGCCTAAATCATCTCGATGAGGCCCAAAAGAGGTACTCATGCGATGCCGATCCACCGGTAAATTAGCCTGCAATTGCTCATAAAACGCTTGCGATTCCGTTAAAAATCCGGTTGAAATTTGATGTTGCTCATAGGTAAGCTTTAAATTCTCTTTGCCCCCTGTGAGTTTGCGATTCATCAAATCCAGCAAGAGATTAATTTTACGTAAACTATCCAGTCGTTTTTTTATAATAAAAGAGCCGGTCTCCGCAAGTTGTGTATCCCATTCGGCTAAGGAAATATCCCGCTTGCCGTAAGAATCCTTTAACACTTTATTGCGTTGCTGCAAAATTTTATTATACAAGCGCAGTTGCTGATAATATAAAGCACTGGTCTGCGATATTTCAATGTCTAAAAAGCGACGGCGCAAAGAGGGACTGCCTTTTATGAGCTGTAAATCTTCAGGACTGAAAAGCACGGTATTCAAGGTGCCTACTAATTCTTTTTGTAAAATTCGGTTACCGTTGAGACGAATATCTTTCTTTTCCTTGCCACTGAGCTTCAAATTGATTTTATGTCTCGTATCGCGCTTCGTAAACTCCACAATAATACCAGCTTCACTAGCACCGAATTGCAGTAAATCTTGGGTATCATTGGTACGAAAACTACGACCGATGGTGCTCACATATAAGGCTTCTAAAAGATTACTCTTACCTACACCATTGGGTCCGTGAAGCACGATGATATGGGGCGGAAAGGTCCAATTGGCATGCTCGTAATTTCTGAAATTAACGAGTTCCAAGGAGTGAATGTTCACTCGCCGGCCTCCTCTTTAACAACGACTAAGGTACCGATACCTTGAATTTCAACCAGGTCATAAGGGTATATTTTTTTACGTTTTTCATGGCAAACTTCGCCATTGACTTTGATTTTTTCATCATCAAGCAAAAATTTAATCTGACCGCCGGTGCCAATAATTTGTTCCAATTTTAATAATTGATCCAATTTAATATAAGGCGTGTAAATTTCTACTTGAATCGGTTCTTTTGTACTCATAATTGCCTCCTCACAAAACGTGATGTTAACTCTGCAACTATTATATTATTATAAGCTTACAGCTCAGTATATGTCTTAGTTCGTGCGAACCGGCGTTACTACATAGGTATAATTTGGATTATCATCCTGGCGGATAACAACGGGACCGTTCTGTTTTAAGTATAAATGAATTCTGTCGCCGCTGCTGTGACGCAAAATATCGCCGATATAACGACCGTTAAAGGAAATGGTAAACGGTGTACCTTTAAATTCGCAAAGTACTTCTTCTTTAGCCATACCGATTTCAGCATTTTGCGTGGACAAAGTAACTTCTTTTTCATCCCAGTCATAACGAATAACATTGTAGCTCGCATCTTTAGCCAATAAGGATACACGATCTACGGCACCGGCAAAGTCACGGCTGTTTAAAATCGCACTGGAATCGAATTGAGATGGGATTACTTTTTCATAATCAGGATACTGACCTTCGATTAAACGGGAGAATAAGTAAATAGTATCAAATAAGAATACTACATTCGTACGATTCCAAATGATGCGAACTACGGTTGGCTGATCGGTTGGCAATAAACGGGATACTTCCGCCAAAGTTTTGGTTGGAATCAAAATACGCATAGCCGCCGGCATAGGTGCATCTAAGTTGATTTTTTTAACGGCCATACGGTGTGTATCGGTAGCTACCATGGTTAAATTGGTGCTTTCACCTTCCAATAAGGCACCGGTAAAAATCGGGCGATCATCATCATTGGCAGCAGCATAGTTAGTCAAATCAATCATCTGTTTAAATTGTTCGCCGTCTACATCAATGTGATTTTCATCGTGAATCTGTTCAACTAAGTTGAAATCATCCGGATCCATGGTGATGAGGTTGAATTGAGAACTTTCAGAACTCAATAATAATTGTTTAGTTTCTGCATTGGATTCTAAAGTAATGGTATCGGTTGGTGTTTTACGAACCCATTCTTGGAAATAACGAGTACTGAGTACGATAGTACCTTCTTCGATAATATTAGCATCAATAGTAATGCGGATACCGATTTCATAATCATTAGCCTGCATTTCTACTTTACCGTTTTTAGTTGTTATATAGATAGCACCGGGTAAATTAGAACTTGTTTTGTTCTGACTAACCTTGGCTAAGGCATTAATCGCTTTTTGTAACGTATCTTTTGCAAATTGGATTTTCATGGCCTGTCTCCTTTACTATTACGGATGTGATTAAGTTTTTAATTATTAGTAGTCTTAGTAGTAGGGGCGGTGTATAAGTGGATAAGCTGTTTAAAGTGGCATTTTTAATAGGTTTTCCACATGGGTATAAGTTTGTGAATAGAACGAAAAAGTTATCCACTTATGAACTTTTTGAGTCGTTCTTGTCAATAACTTGGAAGTTAATCACTAACTATACACAACTTATTCACAGAGTTATCCACAGCCGCTATTCCTTAGGTATCTTCGTTGATTTTACTGATAATATCATCGATAGTTCGCTTTAAATCAGCACTTTTAGCTAAATCTTCGCTGATTTTATTATATGCATGGAGAGCTGTGGTGTGATCCTTTTTGCCGAAAGCTTGCGAAATTTGTGGAAAACTTTCATTGATGAGTTCACGGCACAGATACATGGCGATTTGGCGCGGATGAGCGTATTGCTTATTCCGTTTCTGACCGATTAAGGATTCTTTTTTTATCTTGAAATAATCAGAAATAAAATCTTGAATATAGGCGACGGATAATACGGATTTTTTACTTTCCGGAATGAGATCACGCAGGATATAGCGTGTATATTCCACGGTAATTTGATCTAATTTATTATCCAGTTCAGCGGCGGTGATTAATTTGGTAAGAGCCCCTTGCAAATCACGGACGCTGCGATTGTAATAGGTATTGCCGAAGAAACGAATTACTTCATTCGGAATGTTAAGATTTGGCAGTAATTCACGCTGTTTGTCCACGTAGGAGCGCGTAATGGCTTCCAAAGTTTCGGAGTTTGGCGGATCGATAGTTACCACCAGGCCGGAGCTGAATCGGGTACGCAAGCGATCTTCCATTTGTTCCATATCTTGCGGTAGTACATCACTGGTGAGGACAATTTGTTTCTTACTGTCCGTTAAGGCATTAAAGGTATGGAAAAATTCCATTTGCGTACCGGCGTAGCGTTTTTCTTGAATAAATTGAATATCATCAATCAAGAGTACATCGACTTTACGGAACGTGCTGCGGAATATATCCATATTGGTTTGACCGTAACGGATGGATTGAACGAATAGATTCAAGAAGTTTTCGCTGGTAATGCACATGATTTGTAAATGGGGATAACGGCGATGAATTTCATTGCCGATAGCATGCATTAAGTGAGTTTTACCGAGACCTGATTTACCGTAAATAAAGAACGGATTATAGCGATTGGCCGGATTTTCCGCAATATTTTGTGCTGCCACATAGGCCATTTGGCTGGAACCGCCGGCAATAAAGGTGGCAAAGGTGTAATCCGGATTTAATTTTAAAATAGATTCGTTATTTTTATATAAGGTTGTTTGACTGCTGTTAGACTGCATAGACGCCGCTTCCTGCGGTATTTCCGACGGTGGGAATAAACTATCCGATTCCATCGGTGAAGCGCTTGGAATATACGGGCCTGATTTAGTGGCGTCGTTTTTACGTACGGAATCAACGACAACCGGTTCATCATAGGTCGGTGTATGCAGCGGTGTTTGTGACGGCGCCGGTGCGGCCGGTGGTAAACCGTATTGACTGGCTAATTGATCATAGCCGTTATAATTGGGCGCATGGGTTGCCGTTTCATTGGCATGAGCGGCTGTTTCGTACGGCGCATTTTCATACTCGTTCATGTCATAGCCCGATTCATTGCCCAGTTGTGATTGGGGAATGGAGGCGATTTGACTATCGTCGTAGTTTACCGGTTGAGTTGTAAAAGCCGTTGGTTCCGGTGGCGTCATCACGGACGGTTGGGATACGGTTGTTTTTACCTCTTCGTGAAGGGTCGCCGGTTCTTTGTCCCCCGGCGTTGTAATAATAATTGTAAGTGGAGAATTGTTTTTGGTTAAACGCTGCCAAACATTATTTACGGAATTTTGAAAAGCATTTTTTATCATAGGTTCGTTTTCGATAAAATCCTTAATATACGTTTGCATCGTAGTTAAAGTAAGAGTCTTACTGATTTCGTCCAATTGTAACGGGAGCAATCGTATAATCGTGCTTTCTAAAATTTCTTTTGGTAATGTGGCTTCAATATCTTCGCGTACTTTATTCCAAAAATCGTTAAGATTGATGTTTGACATACCATTTCCTTCCCAGGGTGTCATACTGTGAATAACTAAAAATACCTAACCTGTGTATAACTTCGAATTTTTTGAAAAAAGAGAAAAAATAAATAGGTTAGAACAACTGATAAACACTGACTTTATACTGTTATCACTTATATTGTGGATAAGTAGTGCATAAGTTGTGTATATCTTGTTGATAACCTAGTTTTGTTAGTCACAATATGAGATTCCTTTTATATTTCATCCTCTATATTTTATCAGAAATAGGAAGAATTGTCATCGTAGTTGTGGATATCTTTTCGGTGTTATTAAAAGTATAATGTATATAATATATATCCACAGTATATGGCTAATAATGATTGAATCTATCGAGTGAGTATTGACATTACATGGCTTTATATTTATAATTATGCTGTTATGGTATAAGTAATTACAAGAACAATCTCAAGGAGGTGTTTTATACATGAAACGTACATATCAGCCAAATACTCTTTGGAGAAAACGTACTCATGGTTTCCGTGAACGTATGAAGACTATTGGCGGCCGTCTTGTTTTGAAAAGACGTCGTGCTAAAGGCAGAAAGAAATTATCTGCATAATATAATAGCTTTTAGGCAGGAGAAAAAACTTGGCGCTGCTGCCAAGTTTTTCTATTCATAATGGCATGGGATGATGATATGAGTGAATTGACATTTAAATTAGATAAAGAACGAAGAATTCGTAAAAACAGTGAATATCGTCTTGTCTATAAACATGGCAATTATGAAGTAGGTCGTCTCTGTGTAGTTTACCGTATGCCCGTGGCCAAGCAGGCTACCCGGATCGGTTTTGTAACCGGTAAAAAGGTAGGCGGTGCGGTAGAGCGCAACAGGGCGCGCAGGCTTATGAAAGAAGTGTATCGTCTTAATCAGCATGCTATCCGAGAAGGCTATGCTATTGTGGTTGTAGGACGGGCTCGCATGGCGAGCGCCACCTATGACCAGGCGTGTAAGGAAATGATGTATCTTTTTAAAAAGAGCAAATTACTTAAAAGTAATGAAGCTTAGAAAGAGGCGTATCCATGAAACGCTGTTTGACCTTCTTAACCAAACTGTTGAATATGCTATTCATCGGCTTGGTACAATTTTATCGCTATGGAATTTCTCCATTAAAGCCTAAAACTTGTCGATTTTATCCCTCATGTTCGACGTATACCTTGGAAGCATTACGCAAATATGGACCTTTTAAAGGCAGTTATTTAGGAATCCGGCGTATTTTACGTTGTCATCCCTTTAATCCGGGAGGCTACGATCCGGTTCCGTGATAACACAAATTTGGAAATGTCAAAGTGTCTGTATGGATGAAATATAGACCATACCATAACGTATATAGACACGCAAAGGCCATTTGTATTCGTCATTAATACTCGTATAGGAGCAAACTAATGGAAATTTTTCAGGTATTAGTTGATTTTATGCGGACCTTGCTTACGTATTGCTATAATCTTACAGAAGCATTAGGGTTCCCAAGCTATGGTATAGCGATCATTATTATGACCATCGGGATTAAAGCAATCCTGGCGCCGTTGACGGCTAAACAGGTCAAATCTATGAAGGGCATGCAGAAATTGCAGCCTAAAATGAAAGAGATTCAGAATAAATATAAGAATGATCCTCAGCGTGCACAACAGGAAATTGCTAAGATGTATAAAGAATTAGGTGTTAATCCTTTATCCGGTTGTTTACCGTTATTGGTGCAAATGCCGTTTTTAATCGCTATTTTCTACGCGTTGCAAGGCTATCCATATGATCCTGCATATGAAAGCTTCTTATGGTTGCCAAGCTTGGGTGAAGCGGATCATTTGTATATTTTACCTGTATTAAGTGCTCTTTCTACATTTGTAATGAGCAAACAAACTGCGCAAGATGCTACCGGTGCTGGTGCCGGCCAACAGAAGATAATGCAGATTTTCATGCCTTTATTCATTGGTTATATCAGCTTGAATTTCCCAAGCGGTTTGGTTATTTACTGGGTTGTATCAAACGTATTCCAAATGATTCAGCAATTCTTTATCTATCGCAACGATAATAAGGAGGCTTAATTATGGATTATATTGAAGTTTCAGCAAAAACGATTGCTGATGCCGTTGCCAAAGGCACCGAACAGCTTAAAGCTGACGGTAAAGTTGTAACCGATACGAAAGTATTGGAACAACCTTCCAGCGGTTTCTTGGGTATTGGTCGTCGCGATGCGTTAGTGCGTTTATATTTTGAAGAAGCTCCGTTGACTGAAAAAGTCGCTTTTGCGGCTGAAAAAACAGCTGCTGATATGCAAGAAGCAGCGCAGACTAAAGTAGCGGAAGCAAAATCAGCAGTAGCCGATGCTTCTGAATTTGTGCAGGAAAAAGTAGTTGACGCTAAAAGCACGGCTGTAGAAGTAGCCGAAGCAGCGCAGCAAAAATTCAATGAAGTAGCGGAAGCGGCTCAACAAAAAGCCGGTGAAGTTTCTGAATTGGCACAGCAAAAATTCGGCGAAGTGAAAGAACAAGCTGCCGAACTGGCTGAGAAAGCACAGCAACATTTAGGTGAAGCAGCTGATGCGGCACAAGCAAAAATTGCCAATGCGAAAGCACAGGCAAAAGATGTAGCGGTTGATGTGAAAGACACTGTAGCCGATAAATTAGTTGATGCTAAAGAAACGGCGGAAGATGCGGCAACTACCGTTGCAGCGGCTGTAAAACCGCAACGTGAACCGGTTTCTAAAGAAGAACAGATGGTGATTGCCGATAAAGGTAAACAGTTCTTACAAGATATGTTTAGCAAAATGGGCTTATCCGTTCAAATCGAAAAAATGATGACGGCTGAGAAAATCACATTCCAGATTCATGGTGAAGAATTAGGTATTTTAATCGGCAAACATGGCCAGACCTTGGATGCCATTCAATACTTAACTAACTTGGTAGCTAACAAAGAAGTTGCCGGCCATTGCCATATCGTCGTGGATGTAGAAAATTATCGCTCTCGTCGTGAAGAAACGTTGGTTAATTTGGCAAAACGCCTTGCCTCGAAGGTAAAACGAAATCGTCAAAAGATTTCCTTGGAACCGATGAGTGCATTCGAGCGCAAAATTATTCATTTAACGCTCCAAAACGAAGTACATATTGTGACTGATAGTGAAGGTGAAGAACCGTATCGTCACGTAGTCATTGCTTATAAACGATAAGCTATGTGCGAGTCATAAAACCCGATCTATGATCGGGTTTTATTTTTACACAAGGGAGAACACCATGTACACAGAAGATACGATTGCTGCCATTGCGACGCCACCCGGCATCGGCGGGGTTGGCATTATTCGCGTCAGTGGCACTCGTTGCTTTGAAATAGTTGGTTCTGTTTTTAAAGCTCAGGGAACCGTACCTTTAGAAAAACGGCCGAATCGAACCATTCAATATGGTCATATTATAGATCCTCAGAAACAGGATGAAATTCTGGATGAGGTCCTTGTTTTAATCATGAAAGGTCCAAAGTCGTTTACGGCGGAGGATGTCATAGAAGTACAGTGCCCCGGCGGGATTATCGTGGTGCGTGAAATTTTGAAATTATTGCTTCGTCAGGGGGCTCGCTTGGCCGAGCCGGGTGAATTTACGAAACGGGCGTTTTTAAACGGCCGCATCGACCTTACCCAGGCGGAAGCTGTTATAGATATTATAGAGGCAAAATCGGAGCAATCTTTGGCGGTTGCGGTAAAACAGCTGGATGGTACTTTGGCAGGTATGATTCGCACCATTAGAGAACAGTTGATTGAGTTAATTTCACATCTGGAAGTGGCTATTGATTATCCGGAAGAAGACATTGAAGAACTTACGATGGATGAAACGGCGGATAAATTGCGGCCTATTTTAGCTAAAATCAATCAATTATTGGCTACGGCTAACCGTGGGCGTTTGTTGCGTGATGGCATTATGACGGCTATTGTGGGACGTCCGAATGCAGGTAAGTCGAGCCTTATGAATGCTCTTTTGCGTGAAAATCGTGCTATTGTTACGGATATTCCGGGTACCACCCGTGACAGCATTGAAGAAGCTATTACTATTGAGGGAATTCCGGTTCGTTTGATTGATACAGCCGGCATTCGTGAGACCGATGATATCGTGGAAAAACTCGGTGTAGATCGAGCTAAAGAGTATTTGGATAAAGCTCAAATCGTAGTGTGCGTTATTGATGCATCGGAGCCTATGACGGCGGAGGAAGAAGCCATTTTACGTGAAGCTTCTCATAAAAATACCATCGTATTCCTCAATAAAGCCGATAAGGGCGCGGTCATTACGGCCGATACGGTGGCTCAATACGGTCAATTTGCCGCTATTGCACCGATTAGTGCTGCTAACGGTGAAGGCATGGATGTGTTGGCTGATGCTGTCAAAGAATTGGTATATGGCGGTACGGTTCAAAATGAATCATCCGCTATGCTTAGCAATGTGCGCCATATTACTTTGATGGAGCAGGCTAAATCGCAGATTGAACAGTCTTTGAATAATATTGAGTCCGGCTTGCCGGTTGATTTTATCGTTACTGATGTGAGAACTGCTTGGGAGCAACTGGGGGATATTACGGGGGACAGTTTGCGCGAATCCTTAGTAGATGAATTATTCAGTCGTTTTTGTTTGGGTAAATAATTAGGTAAATAAAATAGTGTAAATTTCAAAATTTGACTATTTTGTTTAAGTAAAACTTTTGGTAATTTCTTGGTTGTCATATAGGTTTTTGCTTAGACAACTGAATTTGCTTATAATGTAAATTACAGACCTCAAATGAGGTTGGTATAAAATTACTGAACAATAGTGCCTCGAGAGAGGGATAGGAGATAGTATGTATACAGTAGATACGTATGACGTCATTGTCATCGGTGGCGGTCATGCCGGTTGCGAAGCGGCCTTGGCTACAGCCCGTATGGGCCAACGCACGCTTATGGCAACTCTTAATTTAGATAATATTGCTTTGATGCCTTGTAATCCGGCCGTAGGTGGCCCGGGTAAAAGTCATTTGGTGTATGAACTGGATGCTTTAGGCGGTCAAATGGCTATTAATGCGGATGCTACAGCCATTCAGATGCGCATGCTGAACATGGGTAAGGGTCCGGCCGTGCATTCCTTGCGTGCTCAGTCTGATAAAGTGGCTTATCAGCGTTTGATGAAAGAAACCCTTGAAAATACGGATAATCTGAATGTAAAACAGATTATGGTAAATGAACTGCTTATCGAAGATGGTGAAGTAAAGGGTATTTTGAGTGAATTGGGCGAAGTATATGAAGCGAAAGCTATCATTCTTTGCACCGGTACTTACTTGAAAGGTAAAATTATTCTTGGTGAATTGACCTATACCGGCGGTCCTAACGGTCAGCGTACAGCTGAATTATTGTCTGATTCGCTTCGTAAAAACGGCATTGAATTGATGCGTTTTAAAACAGGTACGCCGGCTCGTGTGGATAAACGTTCTTTAACTTTGGATCACATGGTAGAACAACCGGGCGACAGCAAGTACCGCGCCTTCTCTTTCATGTCTGATTGGACTGATCGCAATGAACAGATTTGCTGGCTTACCTATACTACGGAAGAAACTCATGATATCATTCGCGGAAACTTAAACCGGGCACCGATGTATACCGGTATCATTGAAGGTACGGGCCCTCGTTATTGCCCATCCATTGAAGATAAAGTAGTTCGTTTCAGTGATAAAAACCGTCACCAACTCTTTGTAGAACCGGAAGGTAATCACACAAATGAAATGTACGTACAGGGCATGAGTACAAGCTTACCAATCGACGTGCAGTATCAATTTTTGCGCACCATTCCGGGTCTTGAAAATGTAGAAATTATGCGTCCTGCTTATGCCATTGAATATGATTGCTTAAATCCGTTGCAATTGACGCCGGCTCTTCAAGTCAAACACATCAAAGGCTTGTATTCCGCCGGTCAGGCTAACGGTACGTCCGGTTATGAAGAAGCGGCCGCTCAAGGTCTCATGGCCGGTATTAATGCAGCTTTATATTTGCAAGGTAAAGAACCGTTTATTTTGTCCCGTTCCGAAGCCTACATCGGTGTCTTAATCGATGACTTGGTAACGAAAGGCACCAAGGAACCGTATCGTATGATGACGAGCCGCAGTGAATATCGTTTATTGCTTCGTCAGGATAATGCGGACCTTCGTTTGACTGAAAAAGGTCGTGAAATCGGCCTCGTATCGGATGAACGGTATCAGCGTTTCTTGCATAAAAAATCGTTAATCGAAGAAGGTGTAGCAGCCTTACGAGCACGAAATATTAACCCAACCAAAGAAGTGCAGGCACTCTTGGAATCTATGGGGACCGCTCATATTAAAACCGGTATGACTGCCTATGATTTGGTAAAGCGTAATGAATTAAGCTATGGCGATGTGGCTGATGCCTTTGATTTAAAACGTTACAGTCCTGATGTAGAAGAAGAAATCGACATTATGATTACCTACGAAGGTTATGTTAAAAAGCAAATGGAACAGGTAGAAAAAGTTCGCAAGTTGGAAGAAAAGATTATTCCTGCCGATTGGGATTATGATTCCATGAAAGGCATTTCTTTGGAAGCCAAGCAGAAATTAAAGACTATTAAACCTCATTCCATCGGCCAAGCCAGTCGTATTTCCGGTGTATCACCGGCGGATGTGTCGGTTTTATTAATCCAATTAGAACAATATCGTCGTGAACAACAACAGTAGGAGGGGCTATGAACTTTACCGATAATTTGGCGATTCAATTAAAGGCGGCCGGTTTCTCGGCTACAACCGATCAATTAAGTCAATTCACGACCTATTATGAAATGCTTATTGAAACCAATAAGTATCTCAATTTGACGGCCATTACGGATCCGCACGAAGTAGCGGTGAAGCATTTTGTAGACTCCCTCACAGCTTTGGATGATAAGGATCTTATTTTCAAAGAAGGTGCAAAACTTCTTGATTTGGGAACAGGTGCCGGTTTCCCCGGTATACCGCTCGCTATTATGCGCCCTGATTTAGAAATTGTGCTATTTGATTCCTTGCAAAAACGACTTAATTTTCTCAGTGATGTTATATCAAAATTGGGATTACATAAGGTAACAACATTACATGGTTGAGCGGAAGATATAAGCCATGATTCGGCGCATCGTGAAGCGTACGATCTCGTGACCAGTCGGGCGGTGGCGCGCTTGCCGGTACTGCTCGAATGGGCTTTGCCGTATGTAAAACAAAATGGGTATATGGTAGCTTTAAAAGGCGCCGCCTATGAGGAAGAAATGGCCGAAGCGTCGAAAGCGTTGAAGATTTTAAAAGGAAGCATTGAACAGGTAAAACCGGTACAATTGCCAACGCTCGATGATAAGCGGGCTATTATTTATATTAAGAAAACAGGTGTAACACCTAAGTTATATCCCCGTAAGCCAAAGGATATTAAGACTAAGCCTTTAGTTTAAAAACTTAATATTGATAAGATAAAGTTCTTACTGCATGTATAAAATCGGTAAGATATGAATAAAATTCCCCTTGTTAAAGGTTTAACCTATAACTAAGTACATTTGATATGTATATGTTTACAGGCCTTTAGCAAGGGGTTTTTTATTGACATTAAAAGGTAATAAAGGTAACATATTTTTATGTGTTGGCCATATTTGTTGATTATAGATTATAGGCAAAATCTATAATAGTTTTTTATATAGATTATAAGTGCAGATGGCCGAAAATATTTGCGAAAGATGATGAGAGGAGCGAGGCGTATGGCTATTTACAATGGTCGTTTACCACAGATAGATGTGGCAGAAACAATACGATATGCGGGCTTACGCCAGGCAACAGATTTTCCTAAACAATATGTAACCGATGCTTGTTTGGAAGTACAATTGGTGGCGGAACCGAAGGGTGTTTATGAAGCGTATGACTATGATGCCGCTACGGGAACGATAAAAAGCAATCCGCCCCTAATCGTAGAAGGCAGTTCGATTCGCAAACATTTAGAAAAAGCGGACAAAGTATATGTTTTGGCTGTTACCATTGGGGAAGGTGTAGAGCTGCGCAGTGCTGAGCTTTTTAAAGAAAATAATTATACCTTAGGCTTGTTAGTCGATGCGGCTGCTACAACGGCGGTTGAACAGGTTGCGAATCAAGTGAATGACTTAATTGAGAAAGAAGCGGCTAAAGCGGGTTATACTACGACATGGCGATTCAGTCCCGGTTACGGTAATTGGAATCTGAATGTGCAAAAAGATTTAGCGGCCATTATTGGTACGAGTCATATAGGTCTTGAAGTAACGGACACATTTTTGCTGTTTCCACGCAAATCCGTAACAGCTATTGTGGGTTGTATACCCAAAGGGTCACTTGATTGTGAAAAAAACGGTGATGTGCGCCCGGGGATTAAACGGGGTTGCAGTTCCTGCAGTCAGGTTAACTGTGCGTCACGCAAAGTATAACAGGTTGGGAAAATACATAAAGTTTAGTAATTTCTGAAGCTTAAATAATATAAACCAAGATATAGTAAATTTCGGAAGCTTATATAATGTAAACTAAGATACAGTATTTTCAACAGATAATATATGAGTTAACAGTAACAGAGAGAGGCGATGGGTATGTATATATTTGACGGTGCTATGGGCACTATGCTCCAACAATCGGGCTTAGTGGAGGGCGAATGTCCCGAATTATTTAATGTGGAACATCCGGATGTAGTAACGGGGATTCATGCGGCCTATTTAAAAAACGGCAGTGATATCGTAACGACTAATACCTTTGGTGCTTGCGGTTTAAAATTAGCCGATTACGGTTTGGAACATCGCGTAGCGGAAATTAATACGGCTGCTGTTAAAGCTGCCAAAAAAGCAATCGCTGAAGTGAAGCCGACTGCTAAAGTAGCCGGATCTATGGGACCGACCGGACAGTTTATTGAGCCGTTGGGCCAGATTTCTTTTGATGAAGTATATGATACCTATTATGAACAGGCCTTAGCTTTAATTGAAGCGGGCGTGGACTTCATTATTATTGAAACAATTATAGATGTTCAGGAAATGCGTGCCGCCTTATTGGCTGCTCGTGATGCTCGTGAAAAATTAGGTAAAACCAAAGAGGCCGTTAAGATTATTTGTCAGTTTTCCTTCAGTGAAGACGGTCGTACTATTACAGGGACACCGCCGGAAGTGGCAGCTATTTTAATGGATGCCATGGGCGCCGATGTGGTAGGTATTAATTGTTCTTTGGGACCGGAACAGCTTATACCGTTAGTTGAACGATTAGCTTCAGTAACTAACTTACCGATTAGTGCTCAGCCAAATGCGGGGATGCCGATGTTGGTTGGTCGGGAAACAGTATTCCCTTTATCGCCGGAAGAAATGGATTCTTATGTGCCGGCCTTACTTGATGCTGGTGCATCCTATGTGGGTGCTTGCTGTGGCAGTACACCATTACATATTAAAGCTATCGCTGAAGCGGCCGGTAATCATACACCTAAAGAACGACCTGAAATTGCACCGTTTACCGCCTTTACCAGTCGTACCGGTTTTGTTAAAGTAGGTCATACTGAAAAGCCGATTATTATCGGTGAACGTATTAATCCGACCGGTCGTAAAGTATTAGCCAAAGAAATAAAAGAGGGTAGCTTTGCCATGGTAAAACGTGATGCTTTGGCGCAAGTGGCGGCCGGCGCTGATGTACTGGATGTTAATATGGGCGTGCCTGATGTAGATCCGGCGACCATAATGAAACGAGCTATTATGGAACTGAGTATGCTTGTAGACGTACCGCTCTCCATTGATACCATGGATCCGGCTGCGATGGAAGCGGGGTTAAAAATGTATCCCGGTCGTCCTTTGATTAATTCCGTAAATGCGGAACCGGAACAATTGGCCCAGGTATTGCCTTTAGCAAAACGCTATGGGGCCACCCTTTTATGTTTACCATTGGGCCGAGGTGATTTGCCGGCCACAGCGGAACAAAGAGTGGAATTGGCCAAAGAAATTGTGTTGGCCGCTTATGAGAAGGGTCTTCGTAGTGAAGATTTATTATTAGATCCTTTGGTATTAACTTTGGCAAGTGGGCAGGACAGTGCGGTGCAAACACTTCGTACTCTGGCTATGTATAAAGAAACATTCGGCTTTCCAACTGTAATGGGCTTATCCAATGTATCCTTCGGTTTGCCGCAACGGCCATATTTAAACAGTCAATTTTTGACTATGGCTTTATCTCATGGTTTAACGGCACCTATTCTTAATCCTTTGAATGGGACAGTAAAAAAAGCCTTTGTGGCAGCACGAACTCTACTCGGTTTTGATCCGGCCGCGGCTGAATTTATTGCCGATTACGGTTTGGACGAAGAAGCTACAGTTACAAATGCTGCTTCGAAAAAAGTGACGGCTGTTTCTTTTAACAGTGATGATCCTTTGGAGAATATACAGCATGCTGTTGAACAAGGGGAAAAGGAATTAGTTATTGAATTAGTAGAAAAAGCTTTGGCTGATGGTGTGGATCCTTTGAAAATCACAAAAAACGCTTTATCGGAAGCAATGAATGTGGTAGGGGAAAAGTTCGGCGCCGGTAAAGTCTTTTTGCCGCAGGTAATGCTTGCGGCGGAGGCTATGCAAGGTGCTTTCCAAACAATTAAACGTGTATTACCTGACTCCGGCGGTATAACTCGGGATACGGTTATTGTGGCTACCGTAAAAGGTGATATTCACGATTTAGGAAAAAATATCGTAGCAGCTTTACTCGAAAATAACGGTTACCGAGTAGTTGATTTGGGGAAAGACGTGGATCCGGAAGAAATTGTAGCGGCCGTTAAACGTGAAAATGCTACGGTCGTAGGGATTTGTTCACTTATGACAACAACGATGCCTATGATTGACGTGACGATTGAAGCTATTCGCGAAGCAGGTTTACCGGCTAAGGTTCTTGTGGGCGGTGCCGTACTTACGCAGGAATATGCTGATAAGGCAGGGGCTGATTCGTATGCTAAAGATGGGATTACGGCCGTTAATATTGTTAAAAAACTGCTTGGAGACGACTGATAATTTCTTTACTTATTATCAGCTATCGTTAAATATGCCGAGGATAGTATGAGAATGCCCGGCATTATATTCGACTGGTAAAAATTACTTAATTATAAGAGAGAGTTGGGGATTTAGATGGTTACATCATTACGTGAAAAACATAAAGCCGGTCAATTTCCCATTACGGTTGAATTAGACCCGCCGAAAAGTGCTTCGGCCAATAAAACTTTCAAAGAAGCGGCACAACTTTTAGACAAAGTGGATGCCATTAATATTGCTGATTGCCCGATGGCCAAACTTCGCATGAGTCCGATTGCCTTGGCTCATTTAATTAAATATCGGGCACAGATAGATACAATATTCCATCTTACCTGTCGTGACAGAAATATTTTGGGTTTACAGGCAGAACTCTTAGGGGCCGCAGCTTTGGGCGTTAATAACATTTTAACTTTAACCGGTGACGAACCTTCAAGAGGGGATCATCCTGATGCAAAACCGGTTTTTGAAGTGGATTCTATGGGCTTGTTGAAAATAGCGCATACTTTAAACAAAGGGTTTGTTTTGGCCGGTAATGAACTTGAAGTGCCAACAAATTTTTATATTGGTACAACAGGTAATCCGGGGGCCGATGATTTGGAAGAAGAAAAAGCTAAAATAATTCGCAAAGTGGAAGCGGGTGCTAACTTTATTCAGACGCAACCGATTTATGATTTAGAAAAAGCTAAACGCTTTATTGAGATGGTAGCACCATTAGGTGTTCCGGTTATGTTAGGTCTTATCCCTTTGAAAAGTTTTAAAATGGCCACATACCTTCATACCAAAGTGCCGGGAATTTCATTGACGGAAGATATATTAAACCGCATGGAAAAAGGTGGCAAAGAGGCAGGGCTTGAAATTGCCTTGGAAACATTATTGGAAATAAAGAAAGTTGCACAAGGTGTTCATATTATGCCGCTCAATGATATACAGACTGTTTTATACCTAATTGATCATGTGTAATAGCTTTCTTTGTTAAACATAGCAAACCTATTTTAATTTAATGACTTATAAAACGATTCGTTACTAGTGTGACGAATCGTTTTTGTTTCACGTGAAACAATATGAGTAAGATGTAAGTGGTTAAGAAAAATGTTTCACGTGAAACAATGTAAATAAGATGTAGGTGATAATAAAATGTTTCACGTGAAACATTTTGTTAAGTTTATAACTCATAGGGGAGTGTTTTACGTGAAACAAATTTCTACACAGTTAAATATGATGTAATTACATGTATGATGCCTCAGCTCGCTATATTTAATAAAAACTCAATTGTTTCACGTGAAACAATTTTTAAAAAATGATTAAATTAGCCTATTTTACAAGTTTTTATTCGGGGAGTATGGTATAATATTTTTGTGTATTTGTATTAAGAAAATGAGGTGAGCCTGTGGGAAAAGTAATAGCCATAACAAATCAAAAAGGTGGAGTCGGCAAGACTACCACGTCGGTTAATTTAAGTGCTTGCATTGCGAAATTAGGCAAAAAAGTGCTGCTTATTGATATGGATCCACAGGGAAATGCCTCAAGCGGACTTGGCATTGATAAAGATAATTTAGAGCTTTGTATTTATGATGTTTTAATCAATGGCATGACGATGAATGATGTTATCGTGCCAACAGCTCTTAAGAAATTAAAAATCGCACCTGCATCCATAGATTTGGCAGGTGCCGGTGTTGAATTGGTAAATTTACCAAAGCGCGAGCATATTTTGAAAAAGGCGTTAAAAGAAGTAAAAGATGACTATGATTTTATCTTCATCGATTGTCCGCCATCACTCGATTTGCTCACCCTCAATGCGCTGACGGCCGCTGACGGTGTATTGATTCCGATTCAAAGTGAATTCTATGCATTGGAAGGGGTTAGTCAGTTGATTAATACCGTTAACTTGGTTAAAAAATCCCTGAATGAAAAACTTGAAGTGGAAGGTGTATTGTTAACCATGTTTGACGGCCGTACCAATTTGTCGATTCAAGTGGCAGATGAAGTTAAAAAATTCTTTACCACTAAAGTGTATAAAACTATCATTCCTCGGAATGTGCGTTTAAGTGAGGCTCCCAGCTATGGTGAACCGATTATTATTTATGATCCGAAATCCAAGGGTGCCGAAGTGTATATGAAATTAGCCAAGGAGGTCATCAAAAATGCCTAGAGACAGTAAGAAAAAAGGTGGTCTCGGCAGAGGTGTTCTTTCCTTGCTGCCGCAAGATGAGCCGAAAACTGAATCAGCGGCTACAGCTGATATTGATGAAGCGGGTAAAACGGGAATTATTGAATTACCATTAATAGAAATCGAACCAAATCCAAATCAGCCGCGACGTCATTTTTTAGAAGATGAAATGGCAACATTGGTAGAATCGATTCGTCAGTACGGTGTGATTCAACCCATCGTAGTTTGTAAAATGGATGATAAATATCAAATTGTGGCCGGTGAACGCCGTTGGCGCGCTGCCCAGTTGGCGGAACTTACGACCATACCGGTAGTAATTAAAGACTACAGTATGGAACAGATTACGGAAATAGCTTTAGTAGAAAATTTACAGCGCCAAGATTTGGATCCCGTAGAAGAGGCCTATGCTTATAAGCGTCTTATGGATACGTTTAAAAAGACGCAAGAGGCCATTGCTACTCGTTTGGGACGCAGTCGTTCTCATGTAGCTAATATGGTACGCCTACTGCAACTACCGGATTTTATTCTTACAGAATTATCCCTTGGCGATATTTCTATTGGTCAAGCCAGACCACTACTGAGTTTAAAAAATAAAGAATTACAAAAAGAAGCATTAAAGCTTATTAAAGAAAAAGAATTAACGGCCCGCCAGGTAGAAACATTGGTTAAGCAAATGCTTGACGGTACCTATGGTAAACAGGCCAAAGCAAGAAAGAACATTCAGCAAACAGCTGAATTACGGGCTATTATGGATCGCTTAAAAGTGAGTCTCGGCATGCCCGTAGATATTAAAGTTAAAGCAGGTAATAAGGTACAAGGGAAAATGGAGATAGCCTTCCGTAGTGAAGAGGAGTTAAACTATCTCATAGATTATATAGAGGCCCAAGGTATGGGTGAAGTTGAGGGAGCTTCTCCTGCACAGACTGAAGTTGACGCTGATGAATCGGCTTCCATTTCATTTCACGTTTAACCGCTAACCTATTTTCATACGGTTGGAGCGGTTTACGTTATATTAAAGGTAGGTAAGTAAGAAGCTATGACAAGTATGGAACAAACACCAAAAGCAAATCGTGTACATATCGGTTTTTTCGGCCGCTGTAATGCAGGTAAATCTACCTTGATTAATATGTTGACTGAACAGCCAATTGCATTGGTTTCGGAAGTAGCCGGTACAACTACGGATCCGGTGAGCAAAGCCATGGAAATTTTGCCATTAGGTCCGGTTGTTATTACCGATACAGCCGGCGTTGACGATACGTCGGAGTTGGGACCGCTGCGTATTAATAAGACAAAAGAATTATTGCCGCGCATGAACTTGGCCGTGTATGTTTTGAAAACCGATGCGACACTAACAGCAGCGGATATGGAATGGCTTGGTTTGTTGCAACGTCAAAATGTAAATACTTTACTTGTTTTAAATGAAGTGGCCGGTATTACCGCTGATTCTTACATGGCACAAGCCGGTGCTGTATTGGGTGATTTGAACTTGGCCTATATAGGCGCTGACTTATTGAAAAATGATAAACAGAGAGTTATTTTAGAAAAATTAGGTTCTATGAAACCAAAAGACGGTGAAGATGAGCAATCTTTATTGGCCGGTTTGGTAGAGCCGCATGATGTTATTCTTTTGGTGTGCCCCATCGATGAGGCTGCGCCAAAAGGGCGTATTATTTTGCCGCAAGTGCAGATGATTCGTGAAATATTGGATGCTCATGGTATGGGTCTTGTAGTGCAAACGGAAGAAGTTTCGGCAGCTCTTGCTAAATTAGGGGTAAAACCAAAAATGGTAATCACCGATTCGCAGGCTTTTGATGCCGTGGCTCAGCAGGTGCCGGATGACATTCCGCTTACATCCTTTTCTATTTTGATGGCTCGTTTTAAAGGTAATTTAAAAACATTGGCAGCCGGCGTGAAAGCTGTTAAAAACTTAAAACCGGGCGCTAAAGTTCTGATTAGTGAAGGCTGCACCCATCATCGTCAATGTGATGATATCGGTACGGTTAAAATCCCGCGTTGGTTAAAACAGGCGGGGTATGAAAATTTAGATTTGCAATGGACCAGCGGTGGCGCTTTCCCGGAAAATGTAAAGGACTTCGATTTGATAATTCACTGCGGAGCCTGTATGTTGACGCGCCGTGAAGTATTGCGCCGCCTGGATGTATCAGAACAACAAGGGGTGCCTATCGTAAATTATGGCGTGCTAATTGCGTCATTACATGGTATACTAGACCGTGCACTTAGTCCCTTTGCTTCTGAGTTATAAGTAGGCTTGAGGCATTTGAATGTAACAATAATCACACATTTGTGATATAATAAAAGTTCAGCTATAAGATATAATTTGGTTGAATTATGGACTCCTTAAAAGGAAAAAACAGCATATTATAGCCTTGCTATTTCATGTTATTGATGAAATAGGCTGTAATTTAATATTAAATTCATTATATTCGTATAATTTTAAATAGAAAGGCATATCATGTTAGAAAATATGCAACTTTGGATCGGCACTGCCGGCGGTTTATTACTCATTGTATTATTTCTCTATTGCCTCGTACTGCAAAGTAAAATTAATTCCTTAAGTAAGCGATATGATTATTTTATGCGCGGTGAAAATGGCAGTAGTTTAGAGCGTAAATTATCTGTAGAAGTCAAAGAATTGCGTGATGCGGCGGAATCGATTGAAAGTTTATTCCAGCAGCAGGAAGCAATTCAGGCGACACAGCACAATACATTTCAGAAAATTGGTTTTGTTAAATACAATGCCTTTGAAAATATAGGAAACGACTTATCGTTCTCCGTAACTTTATTGGATGGTAATAACAACGGGATTTGTATTTCCAGTGTATATGGACGCAGTGAATCTCGTATTTTCAGTAAACCTATTGTTAACGGTAAAAGTCTTGCCAGTCTTTCTCAGGAAGAAATGGAAAGCTTGCAGGAAGCTTTGGGCACGAAGAGCAATGAAGAAGCTCTTATCAGCGCTTCCGTAGTAAAATAAGATAGATACATCTTGTTACAACAAATTTAATGATGAAAGGATTGTAGTAAAAAGAAGGAGTTGGGGCAATATATGAAAATTCCGGACTTTTTGGCACAGCATGTGCAAAGTCAGGGCGATTCGTATACGTTGCAAATAACGAAACAACAATGGCGCTGGGTTTTGACCGGCTTCGTATTGTTATTGGTTGTTACCTTAGGCTTCGGCATCTGGGGCATTACGCGTCAGGCTGAAGTTATGCAATTGCGGCAACAAACGCAATTACAGACGGAACAATTGAAGCTATTGCAACAAAAAACTGAGATTTTAGATAAAAAAATGGAATCGTTGGACCAGTTGGATAAAGAAATTCGCCAAATGGTTAAGGGCTCCGAATCCGGTACGATACCGCAAGGTGGTGGAGAAGCACAAACCCCGCAGGCGGCTTCCGGCGATAAGGATGAGCCTGGCGGTGCCGCTAAAACAGATTCTAATAGCGCTGCAGCTAATGCCGCCGGCAGTTCCGGAACATCCGTAACAAGCTTGTCGGCTAAATTGTCGCGCCTTGACCGCTTGGCACAGCAGCGTATGGCTTCGTTTTATATGTTGCGCAATATTTTGCGTGACGGCGCAGGCCAGAATATTCGTGATTTACAATCGGTAGCATTTGCAGCCAATAATCCGGGCAATACATCGACTATGCCGTCTATTTGGCCGGCTAAAGGGGTTATTACGTCCAATTTCGGTACTCGTATCGATCCTGTTTATGGCGGTTCCGCTACCCATGAAGGGCTTGATATTGCTAATGACTACGGTACACCGATTATTGCTACTGCAGCGGGGACGGTTACCTTTGCCGATGCAACATCGGGCGGTTACGGTAATTTGGTAGAAATCGATCATGGTAATGGTTTTGTAACACGTTACGGCCATAACTCGGTTTTACTTGTTCATGCAGGCATGCAGGTAAAACAAGGTGACACGATTGCTTTAATGGGGAGTACCGGTAAGAGTACGGGTAGCCATGTTCACTATGAAGTGGATATTAACGGCGTAGCTGTAGATCCGTTGTTATTCTTGCCGATTCAGTAGCATTCTTGTTAATTCACTAACTTTATTGCTGTTTAGAATTTGGCACCGAGAGCCGGGTAGTATTTGGCGAATAACCGAATCAAATCCTATATGAAAATTGAATAAGTTATCATAAAAACTAAAGGCTATAACACTCATAGATTGTCTTATGATTAGGAAAATTATTAGAATTTTCTTGTTTCATAATGGCATATTTGAGTTGTTATAGCCTTTTTGATAAAAAAATTTAAAAGATTTTTCAATGTATACAGTTTTTATATAACGTTAGCGGTTTAGATGTGGTAAAATGATAATATACAAATGTGTAAAGGAGGTCCATCATGGATACGTATGTGCAAATCTATACGGGCGATGGCAAAGGTAAAACGACTGCTGCTATAGGGTTGGCGATTCGTGCCTTAGGAGCAGGCAAAAAAGTGTTGTTTTTGCAGTTCATGAAATCGAAGGTTTACAGTGAACATAAAATTTTACCGACCTTACCGAATCTGACCTTAGAGACGGTAGGTAAGCCTTTTTTTATCATCCAAGAAGGAGTCAAAACCAAAGAAGAATTGGCTCGTTGGGGTGATGAAGTTGTTGTATTTCCTGTCGGCAAACCGCCGGCTGATTATGTAACGCTTATAGCTAAAGGCATGGAACGAGCTAAAGAAGCAGTAAGTTCCGGCGAATATGATGTGGTAGTACTTGATGAATATGTAATGGCCCTGTTTTTCGGACTTATCAGTCGCGAAGATACGGAAGCTCTATTGGCACATCGTTCACCGAAGACCGAATTGATTTTTACCGGTCGTGGGGCTCCTGATTGGCTCGTCGAAGCAGCTGATTTGGTTACTTCTATGGAAGAGGTAAAACATTATTATACCAAAGGTGTTTTAGCTAGAGCCGGCATTGAAAACTAACCACAATAAATTCAGATAGAATTCTTTAAATTAAGATTTCTAAAATAGAGGAATTTTCTCTCTATATGGAGAATATTAATAAGAATGCCTTTTTCAGGTAGCTGAAAAGGCGGCGGATATAGAGAAAACCGCAAGACGTTACTATAGGAGGGTAGGTGTTGCCTGTGACCTGGCTAGCCATAGTGCTACTGGTTATTTTTGTTCTGATTATAGTCGCTATTTTTAACCCCATTACATACGCTGTTGAATTAGTAGGCCGTAAACCGTATAAAGCGCGCTTATTTGTTCAATGGTGGGGCAAAATGTTTCGCATTCACTTTGCCTATGAGCAAGGCAAGCCTTTTTTCAAAGAAGTTTATATTTTGCGTAAAGCAAAATTGGGCGATGTCCGCGATTATGAAGATTGGTTGTCCCGCCGCGTAGCGGAAGAGACGGCTGAACCTGATGAATCCAAGGTCTATGAAGAAGAGTTGGACAAAACGCGGATACAACAGGAAGAAGGCGAAGAAGACACTACACCTAAGACGGTGATTAAGAGTGTACGCTTTGATGCTGACGGCAAGCCTGTAGAAACGGTGGAAGAAGTCACTGAAAAAAGCGGTGACCGCATTGTCATGACGAACCCGACTACGGGTGAAGTGGAAGGCACTATATCACCAAGTGAATTGCGAGCTCAAAATGAAGCGGCAGCCGCTAAGGCAACACGGCAAGCTGAAGAAGCCAATGAGGCCGATAAAGCTGATGCTGACAGCAAGCAAGCTGACGAAGACGCTAAGACTGAAGAAAAGGCAAAAGACCCTTATAAATGGTGGTGGGTTAAACATGTAACCAACGGTGCCTTATATGAGAAATTATTGCTTTTTACCAAGCGTTGTTACAATCATTCGAAACCGCGTCACTTTGAAATCGAAGGCACATTCGGTACGGGCAATCCATATCAAATGGGCTTGACCGCATCCGCCTTATATTCGATTTGGCCTGAAAAAATGACTAATGTGGAACTTAGTTTCGTTGAGCCCGCTTTTGAAGGCAGCTTAGACGTGCATGGTCGTATCAGCCCAGGCGTACTTGCTTTTTACGGTACCTTGTTTGCCGTATCTAAACCGGTGCGAGACCTTTTAATTGATGCGGTAAAATTTGCCTTGCGCTATCGCAAAGCACAAAAAGCTAAAAAAGAAGCGGAAGCTAAAGAGTCTGATAATAAACAGGCTACAGACAAAAATAACAAAGCTAAAAAATCAGAAGAAAAAGATAAAGCAGCTGCGTAACGCGTTGCTACGATACTAACTATTATCGGTGTGAAGTACACATGCGTTAAGGAGGATCCTCATGGAAAATAAATGCACCTTTGTTAAAGAGAATTTACAACCTATTTTTGAAAAATTCAAAGATATGATTAAAGTGGAAACTGTAGTAGGCGAAGCGATTCAGATCGGCGATGCTACACTCGTTCCATTTGTAGATGTAACCATGGGTTTCGGTACCGGTGGTGCCGGTAAAGCTGACTGCGGTGGCGCCGGCGGCGGTGCTAAAATGGAACCGACTGCTATTCTTGTTATCAAAGGCGAACGGGTAGAATTATTCAACATCAAAGGTTCTGCTAAATACAGTGGTTTTGATCGCCTTATCGGTATGGTTCCTGAAATTATCTCCAAGTTAAAAAAGGACCAATATATTTATATCAACGAAAATGATGAAAAATAAAATATTATTTCTCCGAACAGCCTCTTTATTAAGGGGCTGTTTAGAGTATATAATTGGTTTTAGCGATAATTCATTTGATGTTCATTATCAATCGGTATGATGAATACATGACAAAAATGAATATTGAATACTAAATTAATTTTTTTAGATATTGTAGTTTCTCTATATTTCTGTTACTATAGTGAATATAGGGCTACATAATACGCTCTAGTTTTGTAAGGAGGTCTTTGGGACATGAATTTTAAAAAGAATCTTGCTGCTTTAGCAGTTATTGGAACAATTGGTTTAGGTGCTGCCAGCGCAGCTAATGTTGGCGTAGTTAATATGGCTCAGGTAATGCAGGCATACCCTGGTTACGGCGCTATTCAAATGCAAGCTCAGAAAGTTGAACAGGAATACGCTCCAAAACTTCAGAAATTGGAAAACGAAATCAACGCTATCAAAGACGAAAAAGCAAAACAGGAAGCTATCGATAAAAAATATGCTCCGGTAGCTCAGAAATACAACGAAGAAATGAACAAAATCTTCGCACCGGTTGATTCTAAAATCCAAGAAAAATTGGATCAGGTACGTGCTCAGAAAAACTTACCTTTCATCGTAGCTAACCCTACAGTAATCGTAAGCATCGAACCAAACTCTACTGCTGAAAACGTAACTGACGACGTAATTGCTTTGTTGAAATAAGCAAGTAACTTCATTAGTTAGGGACTGTCATATGACAGTAGACCCTCATTAAAAAAAGCGAGTCAAGGATGACCTTGGCTCGCTTTTAACATATATGAGGCTATAGAATAAGGGGCCTATAGGACATTTTGAGTTGGTTTTTAGACCGATGAGACTAGTATTTATCTA
>OGFC01000424.1_pt1 | contig 39997 bp, 18 predicted proteins | sample 1570841 | NCBI WGS metagenome assembly OGFC01 (sample SAMEA2582137, study PRJEB24529) | metagenome | biome: Human gut stool | place: China | collected 2011 | reverse complement strand
GAAGCGATACACTTGTTTCAAATCCTTCTTATTTAATTCTTTATTAGAATTCTGTGTCATCTGCCAACTCCTCCTTTCCGCCATTTGTCCAGTCTACAGTCAGCAATACGATGATAACGCTAAGTGCTAACACTCCAAGCATAGACATTCCAAGATAAGATGTAAGAATGAAGCCTAAGAACAGATATGGTAATGTCTTTTTGTTAAACACCATATTTAACAGCATCGCAAAGCCAACAGCAGGTAAGGCTCCTGATACAATACTAAAACTCGTTGTCACCCATTCTGGTAATTCTGATAAAACGGAAGAAACTGCATCTGCTCCAAAATAAAACATCGCAAATGCTATAAAAAAGCGATAAATAAATAGAAGGAAAGCCATTGTAAAGTGACTGATGTAAATACCCTTTTCATTTCCCTTAGCTGCTTCACGAATACCAAAATTCTTGATTACCGGGCTCAAAGTTACGTATATGATATTTTTAAATCCTGATGATATAACAGCGATCGGCGTAGCTACAACTAAAGCAGCTCCCAAATCCATACCACTATGTATTACAAATGCTGTTGCTATTGCAGTTCCTAAGGAAGCATCCGGTGGTACGTAGGACCCCATACTGATAGCACCTATGAAAACAAGTTCAAGACTTGCTCCCGTTATAGTTCCTGTTGCTACATCCCCCAAAGCCAGACCAATCAGAAACCCTATGCATAATGGTCGATAGGTATAGCTGCTCCATAAAAACGTTTCATCGATTAGCTGCCATCCGGCTATTATGCCAACTAAGATAGCCTGTATTAACATTTTAATTCTCCTCTCTTTCTCTCGTAATACGAAATAAATTATTGAAATATCGTATTACAGTATTCATAGCTTTCTTTCATATATCGTGATACTTGTGTTTCCCCAAAACCCCCTCCTTACTTTGTAATTTACACGATAATGTAATTCGTTAAATTGTCTTTCTAACCTTTATTATAGATTTTACAGCTTATCCTTAACATTCACTTTTGAGGTAGTAGGCAATTTTTGCAGATATAAATTATACCCTTCATCAACCATTTTCCGAATGCTGTCTATTTCTGCATCTGAGGCAGCAAATGCTTCATTCAACAAATGCGTGCGTTCCTTCGTAGGCATCATACTGCCAAGATTACATTCCTTGATCCCACAGCCTCGCATTAAAGCAAATGCATATTCATTATCTTCTGTAAGAATAAACAATTTGTATTTATCAGTAATGCCTGAATTGATAGCTTTAATGCAATCCTCAACATTCTTTATAACTAACTTTACTCCTGTAGGCTTGCTCAATTTAACAGCCGATAAACGAATCGGATCCTTTAATAATTTGTCGGAACAGATCAGAATGCAGTCAGCATGTAAATGTGCAGTCCAAAATACCCCTGTTTGACCATGAATCAGTCTATGGTCGATTCTAAGTAATTCAATCATACTGTCCCTCCTTTCTGACTTCATTGTAAGCTACTTTATTTTACATATGGAAAACTCAGCCGTTTCTAAACACCAAGTGGCTGTTTTAAACACTATTCTCTAACTTCTGTTGTAAATCCTTTTAATAACGAAATAAAAACGAAAAAAGAATCAGTGTATGAACACTGTAAAATTTTATGAAAATGAAACTGTTAAATTCTAAAGATCAGTTACAATTTAGCTGTTTAACAGTGACCCCTAGTTACTTTTAGTGTGAAAAAAAGAATAAAGTGTTTAGATCACTCACATATTCGCATGTATCCTTCTAATTATGCTACAGTTAGAACATAAAGAAAGAAGGGATGCATATGAAATTAGGTATATTTTCAAAGACATATAGTGGAGATTTAGAAGTAGTTTTCAAAAAGATGGCAGATGATAGAATAGAATATACACAATTCAATTTATCCTCTGCTGGATTAGAAACCATGCCGCTTTCCTATGAAACAAAACAATTGGATTATATAAAAAGTCTGGCAGCTAAGTATCATATCGTACTGCAAGCCATATCCGGAACTTTCAATATGATTGATCCTAATATTACACAAAGAAAGGATGGTATTCGACGATTTGTTGTATTATGTGAAATTGCAGACTATATGAATATTCCCATCATATCTCTTTGTACCGGTTCCAAAAACAGAGAAAACAAATGGAAATGGCATAATGATAATACCAGCTTAGAAGCTTGGCAGGATTTAATTGAAACAACAAATCAGATTCTTCCTACAGCTGAAAAATATCACATCACATTGGGAATAGAAACAGAAGCAAGTAACATTATCCATTCACCTGCTTTAGCAAGAACATATCTTGACACCTTTAAAAGTGATCATTTAAAAATCATTATGGATGGTGCTAATTTATTTCATACTGATCAGATTGATAATATGCAAGCTATTTTGACAGACGCATTTCATCTATTAGGCAAAGATATCTGTCTTGCTCATGCGAAGGATTTGGCAGGATCTTCAGTCATAGACTTTGTTGCGGCTGGAAATGGTGTTCTTGATTACGATACATATATTCATCTGTTGAGAAAATATAACTATAACGGACCACTTATCATGCATGGGCTTTTAGAACAGCAGGTCTCGCAAAGCAAACAGTTCTTGGAAAGGAAGCTAATCAATGCCATTTAAACATTTTTCGGATTATGATATCTATTATGAAGTCCATAGCACCGGTACTCCATTGATATTTTTACATGGATTGGGTGGAAGCATGGGGCAGATTAAAGCCATATATGAGAAAATTAGGGGTATTCAACTTATTCTTATCGATATGAAAACACATGGTAACAGTACCGGATGCTCCTCATGCATAACATTTGATAATATGGCTGCAGATGTAATTGCCATTGCAGATGAATTACGATTACCTGATTTTTTCATTGCAGGTATTTCCATGGGAGCTGCTATAAGCTTAAATATTCTTTTAAATTATCCTGAAAGAGTAAATAAAGCCCTTTTGATTAGAAATGCTTGGATCAATAAACCAATGGATGATTTCTTTATAAAGCTTTATAAAATCACTGCCGATTGTCTTACGGCAAGAAACTTGACCGCCTTGCTAAATACATGGGAATATAAAAAATTTGCGGTCTTATCTCAGGTATCAGCTAATTCATTCATTCAATTCTTTTCAGATCCAGCAGCATTAACATATCCTGACAAATTTAGAATAATACCAACACTTGCACCATATGTCGATAATGAAAAATTATGCAGCGTAAAAAAAGAGGTTATGATATTAGCAAACCATCACGACCCTATCCATCCTTTTTCATATGGTCAGTTCCTTTATGACACTATTCCAAATTCAAAATTCTATGAAATCACAAGTAAAAGTATTGACACAGATATGCATAAGGAACAGCTTAATTATTTCTTACACAAATTCTTATTGTAAAGCTGAAGAAATTTATCAAAATTTTGTATACTGTCCAAATAGTTTGTATCTTGCTTCATCGTTACATATACGCTAAACAATCATATGTCGCACTATACGAAAACACAAAGCCATAGATTAAATGTAAATCGCTTTTATTACAATGATCTATGGCTTTTTTTCTGTATGACAGCTCAATCTGAAACTGTTTTTTTTATATAGCAATTTCTTAACGCTGCATCATATAAATTTGCCAATGCAATACAGTGCGATATTAGATATTCTATCCCTGTTTCTTAATTTTGCTCACCTTTCGCAGAAACACAAGATTCGTGTTTCCTACATTCATATATTTCAGACCTCCTATGCCCTATCATACAAGCATACTCTTTGCATACAATCAACCGCATACTCCAATAGTAAGCTATTGCATGTCGCATACGGATAGCAAGCTGAACATCTGCGTATGTGATAGAGGATGGATATCTTTTCCATCTGTATTGAACGTCCTGTTGCAGCCTGTATCAGCTCAATCCTGCAGCAATCAAACAGCGATGCAAGCGTTCCATCATCCCTTGATAAAATACAGATACTTTCATATCAGCTCATACAACTACTTTTCTGAAACCTGCGATTATATTTTCTATAAATGTACCATTAGAAAAATTTTGTATAAATACTATTATAAATATTCAATCACTTTATACTCATCTTCTCTGCATTCTGCAAGTTAAAGCAATTTTCATTTGATATACCGGTGGAAAATGATATATACTAAAGGTAATAACAAAAGCATCAATATGAAAGAAAAAGTAAAATATCGAAAGCAAGTGACATTGCTGAAAACGGTATGCAGACAGGGCTGTACACTGCGCAAATGATACTTTATGATAAAACAGCACCCTTGCTGTCTATACAAAAATGAGCAGAAAGCAAGTTTGAGAAAATTGCTTCCTGAAATAGCTACAACCTCTAAGGAAGGCGATATCATGATGAAAAAAACAATACTGAAGCTGCGCGGCTCGTTCGTATCTCTTATGTTATGCAGCGCATTGATTTTCACTGCATTCACATCCCTGAATCTGATCGAAGATTTGCAAGGAAATGCCCGAGTCATCAATTACATCGGAATTGTGCGCGGCGCTACACAGCGTCTCATAAAAAAAGAGCTGCAGCATGACCCGGATGATCAGCTGATTAAGCAGCTGGACGATATCCTGCAGGGACTTTCAAACGGCAGCAGGGAGTTGGATCTGATCAAGCTTGATAATGCGGATTTCCAATCCCAGCTGAAGCAGATGCAAAATGACTGGACAAAGATTAAAACACAGATTTACCAATACCGAAAAGGTGCAAGCGCCAAAGCGTTGTACAGCCTGAGTGAAAATTATTTTGAATTGGCAAACGATACCGTCTTCAAGGCTGAAAAATACAGCGAGCATATCGTTCAGGAGGCACGTTCCTCCCTGCTGATTTTAAATATCATTTTCATTATCCTAGCGCTTGGCTGTTCCCTTTTCATCCTCATTCAGGAGCAGCGCCAAAAGCGACTTATCGAAGCAGAAAATAAAAACAGAAGAAAAAGTGAGCAACTGGCAAAACGGGCGCAGGAGTTGATAGCCCCAATGAATGAAATATCCGAATTGATGTATGTGTCCGATTTAAATACCTATGACCTGCTGTTTGTAAATGAAGCTGGGAAGAAAATGTTCCAGATCGATGACAGTCGACAGAATATAAAATGCTATAAGGCATTGCAGGGCTTCGACAAGCCGTGCTCCTTTTGTACAAGCAAGCTTTTAAAAACAGATGAGACATATTCCTGGGAATATACAAATCCGATCATTAAGAAGCATTACCTGTTAAAGGATCGCTTGATTGAATGGGATGGACGTATCGCCAGAATGGAGATTGCTTTCGATATCACAGAAGCAAATGACGAAAAAAATGAGCTGAAAAGAAGGTTGGAGCGTGACGATGTCCGCCTTGCCTGCGTAAGGGAGCTGTATAATAATCGTGACATAAAATTAGCGATTTCCAAGGTGCTCGCATATATCGGAAAACTATTTTCTGCTGAGCGTGCCTATGTCTTTTTGACCCACGATCAATATTATTCTAATATCGCAGAATGGTGTAAGGAAGGCATCCCTGCGGAAATTGATAATCTGCAAAATATTCCCCTGGATGATTACCAGATTTGGCTTGATCTGCTCGAAAAGCAGAAAAGCATCATCATCAATGACGTAGATACATTGAAGGACACCTTTCCTGCCGGCTACGAATTGCTTTCTTCTCAGGGGATACGCAATATCATATGGGTACCCTTGATGATGGATGGTAAGGTAAGCGGATCCATCGGCATGGATAATCAGGATTTGGATATGGCAGAAACCGCAGTTCCGTTTTTGCAGACAATCCAGTATTTTCTATCGCTTGCCATGGAACGAAACGAAAATGAGAAAACCTTATTTGAGCTGAGCCAGATCGATAAGCTGACCTCCTTTTATAACAGAAACCGATTCATGCAGGATGTAGTGGAATTTGAAGGTCTGCAGCAAGCTACGGGTGTCATATATTTGGATATAAACGGTCTTAAGGAAATCAATGATTCCTTCGGGCATGATGCTGGAGACAATCTCATTAAAAAATGTGCGGATATCATAAGGGCTAGTTGCGCATCCCCTTACCTTTACCGAATCGGCGGCGATGAATTCGTTGTCATTTATCTCAATATTGCTGATGAATATTTTTATGACAGTGTACAAATATTAAAAAATGCATTTCATAATGACAATCGAAAGATCGCCATCGGCTGCAAGTGGTGCAAGGAATGTACACAGATCCAGACAATCATAAAAGAAGCGGATGAACTGATGTATAATGACAAAAAATGGTTTTATCAGGGCCATCATGCAACCAGCCGCTACAGACACAGCAATGATATGCTGAGCTTTTTGACAGACCCTGACATTTTAAAGGAAAGCATTCGCAATCATCAGTTCAAGGTATATCTGCAGCCGAAAATAAATGTGAGTCAGGAAACACTGTGCGGTGCAGAAGCTCTGGTTCGTTATCAGGACAAGGATGGAATCATCATATCTCCGGATAAATTCATACCGATTCTGGAGAATACTTATTTAATTAGTAAAATTGATTTTTATGTATTTGAACAGGTTTGTAAAACATTGCATAACTGGTACCAGCAAAAGCAACCGCTTTTTACGATTTCCACAAATTTTTCTAAAAGCTCCTTTATGGATGGGAATTTCGTGAAGCGAATCGAAGTTATCAGTGATAAATATCAGATCCGAAGAGAATTCCTTGAAATCGAAATCACAGAAAACTCCAGTGATACCGATTTCGATACGCTGGTAAAAAGGATCCATCAGATCAGGGCTGCAGGCTTCAAGGTGGCCATGGATGATTTCGGTATAGAAAGCTCCAATTTAACCCTTCTATCCTTAACAGAGTTTGATGTTTTAAAAATTGATAAAAGCTTCGTAAAGGATATCGTATCAAACAAACGAGCACAGATTATCATCGGTACCATGGCAAAGCTATGTGGCGAAATGAATATACAAATGATTGCGGAGGGGATTGAGAATAAGCAGCAGCTGGATATTATGAAGAAATACGGTGTTGACACCATTCAGGGATACTATTTCAGTAAACCGGTTTCCATTCCTGAATTTGAAAAAACGTATCTGAGACAGCCTGTGTAACCGCCGAAAAATCATCCTGCTTCTACCAGAATGGAAAATGTCAATCCCCTGCTGATCAGCGCGATTTTTCCAGTTAACAATAAAGAAAAGGTTCCAGCCCTGTGTGAAGCATCAATTTCACAACGCTGAAGCCTTTTTTTAAATCTGTACACGAAAGGTAACCTTGGAAAACAGAATAACAAGCAGGTTTGGCTATGGTCAGGATGCTTGTACCCTCAGGATATTATTCATTTAACAAAGGTCACGGTTCTAGCTTTCATGCTCCCTTCCATAACAGATGTTACCCTGTCCTTGTTTCTTTGCCTGATACATTGCCATATCAGCGATATACAGCAGCTCCTTCATCGTATCTGCATCAACGCCATAGCACGCAACACCAATGCTCACATCACATTTCACACTGCCCTGCTCCAGCACCCACTGTTTTTCAAAGCGGTGATGGATAAACCTTGAAAGATTGTCGATGTTCATCCGAGTCAAACCGCTCCCATGAAGAACTGCCACAAATTCATCACCGCCATAACGATATACACAATCCTTCAGCATAGGTACACGCTTAAAAAATTTACTAAGCTCGACGAGAAATGCATCACCGGCATCATGTCCGAAGGTATCATTGATAGCCTTAAAGCCATCGATATCAAAAAACAAAACAAACACCCGTTCCTGCTCCTTCATGGTATTGATAATTGCATTGCCATCCCGCAACAGCTTTCTGTGATTTGGCAGTGCTGTTAACTCATCATAATTCGCCATATATTCGATAAGCTCTTCTTTCTGCTTATTATCTGTAATATCCGCACTGCTCACAACATGGGCAAGACGCCCGTCTGTCCAATAAAATGCGGAGCTGAACACACGGAACCAGGAGCCGTCAAAGGCACGCTGATAGTCCCATGTATAAACCGAGGAGGGTTTTCCATCTTCTTTCAGGATATGCTTCTGTGGACAAAAATCACAGGGGCCTGTTTGTCCGGGAAAAAGCACCTCCCAGCATTTTCTACCCTCAAATGCTTGCTTTCCTCCATACGGCTTCGCCATTGATTTGTTTACATATAGGATTTCATGCGTATGGAAATCATTCACATAGATATCGATTCCTGTGCTATCCATAATGCTTTCATAGGTTTTCTTCATGAGTTCAGCCTTATTGTCATCAATTCTCGCAATGATATAGCGTGAAATCAGACCTGTCATGATAAACAGATCCCGTTGCTCGGACGCACATAGCTCTATAGCCGCCGGATCTTTTGTAAATACCAAAAATCCCTGTACCTCATTTTGATTCAACGGAACTACAAGCATATACTCTGTATGAAAAAGATTCAGAAGATGCATTTTCAAGGATGAAGAACAGGCTTTTTTTCTTATAGAATATATAGATGCCTGCGCCTCTTTCTTGCTTTCTGTTATTTTATAGGGAATTTCAGCAGGCAAGCTGTATGCAGCTCCTTCGCAGCATTCCTTTCGATAGAAATATTGAATATCATCTGTTTCATACACTGCTCCGCTGGTAAATGAAAAGCTCTCACAGATCAGCGATAACGCGTCCTGTATTACACTGCTGCTTATCGTCTGATCCATCAGCATAGCTGTAAGTTTATGTATAGCCTCCGTTTTCATACCCATACCTCTTTCCTTATCCTATGTTCCTTTTCCTACATCCCTTATTTATCCGTTTACCGCATTGACATCCGCCTTGCGCACATCGATAAGCTCATATAAAGACTCCAGTCCTTTTCTGTTCCTCTCACATATCGATGACATGCATGATCGAATGCTGATACACGATATCCCATTTGATTGAAAAATACTTAGCTAGCACTTATTCAACAGCGAAATCCAGAATGGATCACAACCACAGCGCAGAATGCATTGCAGCATCAGCCGGGTCTGTGTGATTCAGCAGCTCATATACAAACCGGTATGTTTCTTTCCTGCCGCATACTAGAATATCCTCCAGAGCTTGCTGCAGCTCTGTATGGGAGGACAGAAACTCCACGATTACCGGTGAATAGCGTGTTCCTTTCCCTTGTACGAATTCCTGCAGCACTGCAGAAAACGATTTAGGTATTGCATAATTGCGTCCATACGTATCTGTGGCAGCGTCCAGAGCATCACAGATCGCGATTAGATCAATGAATGGCTTTTGCCGTGAACAGGTATTGTCAAACGTTTCCGGATATCCGTATGTTCCATCATAGGCTTTATGATGGCCCTTTGCCACATCCTGATAACAGGACAATACGGGAATCGCACCAAGAATTTCTGCGCTTGTGATTGGATGAAACTGAATGGTCTGATACTCGATATCTATCAGTTTTCGATACTGCATATTGATAACGGTGGAGCATAGGATTTTACCGACATCATGCAGCAGAGCTGCTTTCCTCACAAACTCGATAATTTCCAAACGCCGCTGCTTTATTACAGCTGTTGCACATCCGAATGCACAGGCAAGCTGTTCAGGAATCCATGCAATCATGTCCGCAATCAACCGACAGGCAAGCCGACTGACCATGATCGTATGAATGGCAGTCTGCGTCTGTCGAAGAACAGTGAAGCTCAGAATTTGTAGGAACAGCTCTTTTTCACTTTCACAATATGGCAGCAGCTGAATCACGTAATTGTAAATAGTCAAATCCATGGCATGCTCGAAATAGTTATGTCTTGGACGCAGTGCACAGAAATCAGAAAGATGGTGCAGGATGTCCTTCGCAAGTGCAGCTCTTTTCTCATAGCTGATATCCAGTACATGTATGATGCAGGAAAACAGACAGATTTCATTTAGTGTTTCCTCATCATATTCTTCAATCGTAAGAATTCGTTTTCGAGGGAGCTGTCTGATTTTTTCCTCCATATATGCATAAATATCCGCATCATCCCTGCCATACAGATGATATTCACACATCCTAAGTATGATCTCATTGATGGTATGACCAGCTGCTGTGGAGGTCGTTTTCCCGTCTTCATACTGCTTGCGCGAAATCGCATAAAGCTTTTTGACTCTGTCAGGGGAAAGCGTGTTTCTTTGCAGACGAACAAGTATGGCGGTAAAGGTGTTGATCCAGCACGTTTTCATATAGGGAAGGGCCGCATTGTACTCCTCGCTCCCGTCCGCTTCCTTAAGAAAGGCTTGCATCGCATGCATTCTACGCTCATATGCCGGATACAATATCGTATCAAAGGTCTGTGTAATATCCCCGGCAGGCCTTAAAAATTCATACATCGCAATACTTTCAAAATCAAAAATACTCAGCCCCATGCTTTTCTCTTCCTGTGTTAAGTGCGCATACTGCTTCTCATAAAGCTTGATTCCCTGTTCACACAGGGAGAGAATCTCATCACGATAATGCACCATGTCCAGTGAGGAAAAGCAGGTGATCATTAAAAAATAGCATTTCATTACCGCAATTTCATTCCCTTTGTTTTCATAAAATGCCAGCAGGGATTGCGCAAGCCTGTAGGCAACCTCGATATCCTGAAAACGAATACAGTATCGAAACAGATAGGAGATCAGTGGTTCTGCGATTTCTTCATTCCAGGCATTGGGCGTATCCAGAAAATAGGATACGTGCCTTTTTAAATACTGATTATTTTCCATATACAGCTCATGAATGGTCTGTGCCTGTTTTTTATAGGAAAAAAGCCAGTCTTCAAAGCTGGTATTTCCTACAGTAATTGCGAAAGCAAGCTCATTGATTTCATCGATTCTTTGAAAATAAGCATGAAAGAAAGACTGCCATTCTTCTCTTGTTGTAAAGCCATGCTCCCTATCCTCCGCCATCCGCGCAACCTCCTTAAGCCTTTCTAACATGCTTCATATAAAGGATATGCTCTATGCAGCGCATCCTCCCTTTATTCAGAGCATACATACCCGCAAAGCAAAATGTAAGAGCCTACCCTATATGTGCAATACCTCCTACGAACCCACTTCGTTATATCATTGGTTATACTTTGTTATTTCATTGAGTGAAACAAGATATGTATCATGATAATCCAGCAGATCGATAATACAGCCTTCGATGCGCTTGTCCTTTTCCTTGACTGAACAAGATATTCCATTTACAGCTCCTTCTCCGCTGGGCAGTTTCCCGCCTGTTTTTTCAATTCCCAATTCCTTATTGATAACCTCCGCATTATTTATTTTTTCCATTATCACCTGTGGAGAAACACCGGGATTATCCTTGATCATATCCAATGTGATGGTCTGAGCAGCCAGATAGGCAGCTCTCGCCTGTGATTTCGCCTTCGTCTCTGCGGCTTCGTTGCTGTATTTCATAACGGCAGGTACCGCAAGCATCATGACGATACCGATAATTACCAGCACCACAATGATTTCAATCAGTGTAAAACCTTGCTTGTTTTTATGCAGCTTGTATGATTTCATTTTTTCCTCCATCCCACCGCACTTCGCACGCGGCACAAATACTGTGTGAAAGTTGTTTTAAATACATTAAATTAGAATGCTTTCTGATTTCTTTCACGCTTACCTCCTTTTTACTATCCACATGCCTGAGACAGCTTCCTCATGCCAGTGTTTGAAAGAAATCATGCAGCGGCATTGGCTTCGCAAAGTAATAGCCCTGTCCTTCATCACAGCCCATAGCCTTTACGCATTGATACTGCTCCTTCGTTTCAATACCTTCACAAAGAACCCGATAGCCCAGCTCGTGAATAAGATCTATGATTTTCTTCAGAAAGGCCTTCCCTCGCTCTGTCTTCATGCTGTCCCACATAAAGCAGCCATCGATTTTCACAACGCTTGCCGGTATATTGATAAGCATATTCATAACACTGTATCCGCTGCCGAAATCATCCACTGAGGTTGTAAAGCCCTCCTCCTTCAAGCGCTCCATGACCTTTGCCGCCGCATCCGTATTTCTAAAATAAGCCGTTTCCGTCAGCTCAAATTCCAGCAGGGTGCGCTCAATTTGATAGCGATTGACGATTTCCAATATAGAATTTGTGATTCCTGATTTTTCCAGATCGACAGAGGACAGATTGATGCTGACTCTGCACGTATCGCTGATTCCCTTACGCATTCGCTTATTCAGATGACGGCATACGGTTTCCAGAACATAAAGATCCAGACTCGTAATAAAGCCGTTATCCTCAAATACAGAGATGAAGTCATTTGGATAAAAATGTACAACACCGTTCTGCATCCAGCGAATCAATGCCTCTGCACCGCATAAGCTGCCATCAGTCAAATCGATTTTGGGCTGTACCCAGACCTGAAAATCCCCATTCTCCAAGGCGGATTCCATCCTGGTCACAATTTCAATGGAGATATCCTTTTTCCTGATGACATCCGTTCCATATACACTGATTTCGTTGCGAATACTCTGTCCGATCGCTTTTCTGGCGAGATTGGCCCGATCGATTCCGGTCAGGATATCCCTGCAATCCTCCTCGATAAAATAGATGCCTGTACGCAATACAAACCGGATATCATCATTTCTGCTTTTCTGCTCCATACAAAACTGGTCCAGCGTATCCTTTATTTTGCTGCGTAGACACTTCGTATCCACTACCCTTACAAAGGCCAAAAACAAGTCCCCGCTCATCCGCGTATAATAGGCATCGTCCACGAGCATGGAGGAAAAATGTCGGGCAAAGGATTTCAGAATATTATCTCCCTCCAGATATCCCAGAACCTCATTGACATATTTGAACTTCTGAATATCGATTGCTATAAGAGCCCAGTCACGAATGCCCTTATTCAAAATCATCTGGCAGTCTTCCTTGAACTTATCATAGCTCAGCAGACTTGTCAGTCTGTCTTTTTCAAGGATTGCCTTTCTTGACGGGCATTTGGTTATATTCCGAAAGGCAAACAGACTGACGATATCCCGATCCAGTATACCAAGCCAGATGCTGATTTCAATTTCACGTCCGACTTCGGATGTATCCTTTGCAATCGTAAAATTCATATGGATGAAATCATTTCCGAGCGCAAGATTATCCATCAGATTTCTTCTTCCCGTAAATTCGAGGTATCGCGCCTTGGTTTCCTCATCCATATAATGCTGTGCATAATCTGTATTGACGCATGTATAATTACCGGCAACACCTACCAGAGACTGAAACTTTCCCTCCGTTTTTAAAACGACATAGGAATCCTTTTGCACATCGACAAAATAGACATTGGTATAATCATGAAACATCAGCGCAAAGGCATCCGCTAATACTTTAAAGGCAACCTTTCGCTCTTCCTTATTAACAGGCTGCGCAATGGTCTCCTTTCTACTGTTCGTTCTGGATATCATATTCAGCAGGACATCGTTTCGCACCTGATAAGCATTTTCAACATATTGACTGCGGCAGAAGATATTGGTGCTGTGCAGATAAAGACATTTTGCTCTGCCGTTTTTCTGGATAAACAGCATGGACATCTCCAGGGGAATGCTGTAGCTGATGCCTTCCTTTGATTTCCAGTCAAGCTGTCCGAAGCAGCTGCAGATGCTGACACCCTTAATGATCCGTTTTCTGACATACTGCATATCACGGATTTTCTGGCTATGATTGCTTTCCTGCTGCTGTTTCAGATACAGGATTGCCTCCCTTTTTTGATACAGCTTCTGATATTCCTCCTCAAACAGCACAAATGCGTCATCCAGTAGAATCTCCATACGCTGTGTATCCCATTCCTCCAGCATCAGATGAAGCAGCTGTGAGGCAGCATTGACAACATCGATATTTTTTAACAGAATCGTGGTATAGCAATCCATATTGCTGTAGCGCTCACTCTCACGTACACCCTGCATGTGGTCGATATAATACAGCTTTTTCGACTCATACATTTCAGCCTCTGCCTGATTGATGATTTCTTCTATATATAAGGTATCCTTGGACCAGCTTGCCCCAACGGCGGCATTTTCAAGACTGGAGGCTCTGTTGAGCTGCTGCTTCAAAATCGCAGCCTTTTTCATAAACGCAGCTTCTTCGATTCCCGCACATAAAACGACGAATTCATCACCGCCTGTACGATATACATTCCAGCTTGGAAATTCTGCCATGATTTTCTTGGCAACCCCCATCAGCAGCTCATCACCGGCATCGTGTCCAGCAGTGTCATTCAATTCCTTTAGTCCGTTCACATCGGCAAATATAACACCGCAGCCCTGTTCTTCCTTCGGTATCGCGTTGGAATGCAGCTCCATATTCATTTTCTCAACATCCTGCATAAAGGCATTGCGATTCTTCGTACCAGTCATACGATCAAGGTAGGTCATCTGTTCCAGACGGGCGGTTGCTTTGATGCTCATCATCGTTTTCTGTATGTAATAGGATAGCGTTGTCATAATCTCGGCAGCATTGCGCCCGCTTTCCTGTACCGGATTATCTATGCCAAGAAATCCCAGCAGCGCTTCATGGGCATACAACGGCACACTGATGCGTGAGTGCACGTCATACTGCCGCATGTTCTGGTAGATTTCAGGCTCTGTTTCTTTACAATCCGCTACATTCTGGATGATGTAGGGTTCTCTGCGGATAAAGCTTTCCAGCCATTTTCTGCAAATATTGGTCGGCACCGACTGCATAGCCTTTTTTCTGCTGGCAATACCTGCTCTACACCATTCATAGGTGTTGCTCATCAGCTTGCCATGAATTTCATATATGAAAACCCTGTCCCCCTGCAATCTGGTTCCCAGCGTGGCCAGTGCTTCCGCAAGCGCCTGACGTTCATCCTCCATATCCTGCAGTTTTTTTGCGCATTCCATCGCAATTTCATCGATGGACGGATTTCCTTCAAGCTGCTGATTCTTCCTGTTGTCCCCGGTTATTTGAATGGCCAGCCTTAATACAGCCCTTCGGCCCTGATAATGAAGCAGCTTCTCCAAAATCTTATAATTGCATTTTTTCAAGGAATTTGTGTATTCCCATTCATGAAATGTTTTGTCGGTTAAGGAAGCAAGACAACAAAAAACACAGGGAGCATCCAATTCCTGAAACACCTGATAGCAGGGCCTTCCCAACAGCTCCTCACTCCCGCCTGCTGTCAGCTGACGGATTCCAAAACGATTGATATACAGCAGCTCATAGGTTTCTATATCCGCTATATAAACGATTTCATCTACTTCATCAAAATTCATTGTAATGCGATCTGCCATATACCTTATGCCTCCTGATCCGAACAAAATCAGCATGCGGGCCGCATCAAAGTGCCCTGCTCTTTCTCATATCTTCTGGCTTGAAACCAGCATTTCAAATTCTCTGACAGGAACCGGCTTGGATATCACATAGCCTTGTACCAAATCACAGGATGTCAAGCGTAAAAAATCCATTTGCTTATCCGTTTCAATCCCCTCCGCAACCGTGGCCATATCCAGCTTCTTCGTCAGATCCAGCATGCTTTTTACAATGATGTTTTCCTTTGGATTATCCATTCCTCTGGAGGAGAAAAAGGCTCCATCCAGCTTTACGGTATCCAGTTCCAGATCCTTCAGCATATTCAAAGAGGAATATCCGCTGCCAAAATCATCCATTGAACAGGTAAAGCCTGCCTCATGGATTTTCTGAATGATGGAATGGAAGGCCTTTGGATTTTCAAAAACCATCGTTTCCGTTAATTCAATTTCCAGAAGGGATGCCGGAATCTGATACCTGTTTATGATGGCGATATAGTCATCGAGAAAGTCCGGCTTCATAAGGTGCACCCGCGAAATATTAACAGAGATCGGAAACAGCCGTTTATGTGCTGCTTTCCACTGCTTGAGCAGTCTGCATACCTGTTCAAATACAAAAAGGTCGAGATTGACGATAAAGCCGTTCTTTTCAAACAATGGAATAAACTCCATCGGTGAAAGAAACCCCAATACCGGATGATGCCAGCGAATCAAAGCCTCCGCCCCGTAAATCTGCTTGTCCCTTAAGGAGTATTTCGGCTGTAGATAAACCTCAAATTCCTGACGCTGCAAAGATTCCCGCATTGTGTTTTCGATATCCTTTTCCTGCTGCAGCTTCTTCTGAATTTCATTTGTATAAAAATTACAGAAGCACAGACCCGAGGAGTAGCTCTGTCCGGATTTGCGGGCAGTATGTGCACGGTCTTCCATGGAGGTTATGGATAACGCAGTGTCATAGATATGGTATACTCCGGCAGTAAAGGTCAGATAGTATTTGTATTCGCGCTGCGTATTAAATGCATTGATGGAGGCTGCTATTTCCTGCAGTCTGCCTTCGATTCTCGCATTGCTTTCTTCCTTTAACAGGATGATGAAATTATCTGAAAACAGTCGTGCAGCATATTCATCCTGTTTTAAGTTTTTTACGATCTGTTGATAAATGTACTTCAGCGTGTTGTCTCCTGCTTCTACGCCCTCAGTTTCATTGATCAGCTTGAACTTCTGCAGATTCATCCAGACCAGAACAAAGGTGCCTGCGGGAAATGAAGCGATGGCATCCTCAGCTATCTGCTCAAACCTTCTGCGGTTATACCCTGCTGTTACTTCATCTGTATAAGCCAGCTTATGCATAGCACGGTTGTATTCCTCCAGCTGCATTCTCTGATTGATCAGATTTGTGACATCGTTATACAGAAAAAGATAAATCGGCTCTTCTCCTATCCAGTCGATACACTCTGCATTTACATTCAGATAACGGATGCTTCCTGTTGTATCCTTCGGAGAAATGGTAAAGCTGCAGGATTTCCCCTGATAAAGTACGGCATGCTGTTCATAGGCGGCCTCTAAGCCGTTGTTTCCAAGCTGGTCACGGGGAAACACCAGCTCTTTTCCAAACATATCCTGAAACCTCTGGTTCCCCTCAATCAGCTCATAGCCCTTTCCGGTGATTTTATACTTTGCTATCAATCCCGGAAAATTACTCTGCATAATATCCTTTTCAATACGGTCCTGCATCATATCGGTAATATCCATCATGACAGAGTAGGCAAGCTGAAAGCCGTCGACATATTCATCGATCAGGGTACCAACCAGCCGGATCCATATTTTTCTTCCGCTTCTGTGACGCATTCTGCCAATATAGGTATATCTTTTCTTTTGTTGTACAACTGTATGGATCACCACTTGCTTCAGCTCATTCCATTCCGCAGGATCCTGCGCATAGTAAAGATCGGGACGGTTTTGAAATAGGCGCTCATATTCCTCCTGCTCATAGCCGAACATCTCATAATATCGCGCATTTGCTGCTACCAGTGTAAAATGCTCATCCAGCATATGCTTACTGACACTGGTATGCAGGGATTCCGTAAGATATTGATTTTCTATCGCCTCGGATAATACCTCCGCCTTTTTTGTCATACCTGCTCCTCCTGTTCCACAACGTCATACTGTAATTGCCATATGATATACAGAGCTGCTGAAAGTACCTTCTTTTTATATGTTTTTATCATCTTTCCTATTTTAACTATAGGTTTATTCTAGCGTGATTCTGCTTAAAAATCAAGTTGTAATGCCCTTTTGCAATTGTTATAATGTAAATAAATGACAAAGTCCTTGAAAGGAGAGAGAGTCCGTGATTCAGGAACAGACGCTATACCGCTATTTATACGAAACACTTGTCCGTAAAATCAAAAGCGGAGAGTTCCATCAAATACGAAAGCTGCCCTCTCAAAAGCAGCTTTGCAAGCAATACAATGTAGGTATTACAACGGTTCGCAGGGTTATGCAGCTACTGCAAAAGGAGGGCTATATCCAGTGTGAATCCGGGCAGCCTGCTGCTGTTGTCTACACCGCTTCCGAAATGGAATATGCCGCCGCCCTCATTGCACGCAAGGAAGAAATAAATGACGCTTTTCAGGGGCTGGGACTGTTGCTGCCGCAGCTGTACAGGGAGGCTGTAAAATATGTCAGGGAATCGGATAAAGCCACAATGCGGCGGGCTATCGATGAAATTCAGGAGGATATGCCTACCCATTTGCTGTACCGGCAATCAAACCTGTTTTTAACTACGCTCATTCAGGTATTCAACAATCCCCTGCTGATGGATTTGGAGCTGGATTCGGAAAATTTCCTCCATGTACCCTATCTTCCCTTCGCCCATCACACAGATCCCTTTTACCGTACCCCCTCCCATATGAAAAGCTGGTTAAGCAGCGTATTTGATTGTATTCAAAACAATCAGGAGGAGCTTCTTTATACAAAGATAGCATCAACCTATCAACATAGCAGCTACAGAGTCATCGCCTATCTGGAGGCTTTGGAAAAGCAGCTTGATTTTGTACCTGCTGAGTCTGAGAAAAGCATTCGCTGGTTTCACATCAAGGACCGTTCGGAATTATATGCACATTTAGCCATGAGGATTCTGCGACGTATCCGAAAAAAGGAATTTTCCGAACAAAAGTATATCCCCTCCATCCCAAGGATCATGAAGGAATATGGTGTTATGAAGGAAACCGCCAGCCGTTGCATCGCCCTGTTGAATTCCTTGGGAATTACCCGGACGTTAAATAAAAAAGGCACGATTGTTCTCCCGGATGCACCGCAGATGCAAAGCGGCAGAAACAATCTAAATGATCCGATTATCAAGCAGCGCATCCTTTACTGTCTGGATGCCTTACAGCTGCTTGCAGTAAGCCTGCATTGCGGCATTCCCTTTGATATGGCAGAGGTTAAGGTCTTTTCCCGTGATCTTCAGGATGTTTTACAAAATGCCTCCTTCGATAAAAAATATGCATTGATCATTCAGCTGTCTATGGATTTTATCATTCAGTCTGTACCCACGCACTCCTTGAAAAACATCTTTCTTCAGCTAAATGACCTGCTGGTATGGGGGTATTACCTGGAGCCGGTGGATGAGGCTTTCTATTCTGATTCTAAAGAAACACAGGAGGCTGTTCAGAGGCTGTTAAACGAGCTGGAAAAAGAGACCGTTGAAAACATATCAGCCGCATTACAGTGCGTATTCCTGCAGATTTATCGGGATATCTATCATGTGATTTTAAGATTGCCCTATAACTTCACCCCAATGCCCTTGCTGTTATAGCTTATGCCTGCTTTCAGCCTGGCCAACTGCTTAACAAGCAGTATGTAGAATGCCTTTACGGCTCACTTCTCTTGTATAAATCATACACATGCGCAAAAAAAGGAATGCCGTTGCTGTACACTTCACTGAGCTGCAGCTGACCTTCCTTTTTTTATATTTCTGCTATGGTATCTTTATTGATTTTCAAGTATAAAATGCATCTGCCTATTCATAAGGCATCAATGCAGGGTTGGATTTTCATCCAGCAGCGATAAGAATTGCTGTAACGGCATCGGCTTATAGTAATAGAAGCCCTGAATATAATCACCCCCTTGTTCCTCTAAAAAAGCTGCATATTCTCTGGTTTCAATCCCCTCCGCCAGAACCTTGATCTGCTTTGTCTTTGCTATATCAATAATGTCACTGATGATTCGTTTTCTTTGCTCATCCAATTCTCCTATAAAAAATAAGCGGTCCATTTTTATGATGTCGATATGTCCGCTCAGCAGAACATTGAAGGAAGCGATACCGTTTCCAAAGTCATCCAGTGAACAGAGGAAGCCCATTTCCTTGAAATACTGAATAACACTCAGCACTTCCCCGCCTTCATCATAATGGATATCTTCCATGAATTCAAATTCGATGAGCGTCTTTTGCGGTTGATACCGCTGATAGATTGCTGTATATTCTCCGATGAAGTTTTCACTAAACATACAGCGGTTTGTGATATTAAAGCTTATGGGGACGACTCTTTTTTGCTGTTCCTGCCGTCGCTTCAGAAGCTGGCACATCGTTTCAAAATGTGCGAGATCAATCATATACATTTCCCCATTTTCTTTTAAAGTCGGCAGAAAGTCAGACAAGGGGATAAGGGTTCCCTCATGTATCCAACGTGTCAAAACCTCCCCGCCGCTGATTTTATGTGTATGCAAATCTATTTTTGGCTGTATGTAAATTTCAAATTCCTTAAGAAAACGGGCATTTGTCAAGGTGCTTTCCAGCTCATGCCTCTGTATATATGGGGATAAGATATCAATGCCCGGTTTGTTTAAAACCTCATAGCTAAAGGTGCGCTTGGGTAAGGTTTTTTCACTCTTTCTTGCGATTGCGGTGTAAACCTTTAGCATTTCATATGGAGGAGTATTCTCTAAAAAGTAGGCACCGAAGGATGTATAAATATTCTGATGAATTTGCGGAATGTCGATTTCAAAGAGGGCATCGACAATGCGGCACATCAAACTGCGCATGTCCTGCTTGGTAAAGTCGAAGGATACCAGCATATCAAAGGTATCTGCATAGCGATGAGATACATATCCTTCCGGAAGCACTTCCATTAACAATGACAGCACCCTCTCTATGACCAAATCACCGAACGCACTCCCGTATTTTGCGTTCAGATAACGGAATTGCTTGATATTCATTTCTATGAATACATAAGGACGCGCACTCTGACAGACTCTTTGTTCATAGACCTCTTTCAGCCATGCATCTGTGTGCAGCTCAGCCTTACCTCTCTGTATTTGCATTTGTCCTTCTCCCATCTATTATCATGCTGTTATATTTTATTTCTATCCTTGAATCATCTTGGTAGAACGGGTTACTCATATCGCATGCGGTATGACTTTACTCGACTAAGCAGCCATTCTTCCCTATTATAGCTTCAGGTTAATTCTAGCTTGATTTGTTGGAAAAATCAAGAAATTCAGAGCAATTACGTTAGAATCAGCTATTGTGCACTGATTTTCATTTCTTAGAAGCGTATATCCTGTGAAGAAAAAACCTTCTGAACAAGGGGAGAAGCCGCTGTTATAAAGGAATACTGCCTTATGCCTTCAATTCTATAACGGGTACGAAACAGAAAACCGCTCTTGTATTCGCACATGGTTGGTATTACAATTACCACGTACCGCAACACACACTAAGGAACTGCCTTTTAGCATTTCCTTGCGGTATAGGTCACTTGATAAGTGGCCTTTTCATTTAAATAAACGTTAAAATAGCTTCTTTTGATCTTTGTGTTAGCTTTTCAGATTTTTAGAGCTCATTGTCAAAAAGAGAAATTGGATTCCAGTAAACACAAAAAGACGACCAAGAGGATTTCATCCTGTATTGGACCGTCTTTTTAGCTTTTCTCACAGAAACATTGTGAGTATTTCATCACTATGTTTAGTATATTATCACTCTCTAAACACTTAGATGCATGCAATTTGAATTATACATAACGCTTTCTGCTTATCGCTCCCACGAATTCCGATACACCTTTACCCATTTGTAAAAGGTTGATTTCTTCATTTTTAATTCGTTGCAGTATTTAGAAAGACTTTCATCGTTCGCGATCCGCCTCTTCAGCTCCTGCTCGAAATCAGCAGGAAGCTCAATCCTTGGCCTGCCATACGTTCCCGTTCCCTCTTCCCGTCGTTTCAGGGCACGCCGGATACCTGCTCTTTGCTCCACCTTCAGCTCATCTCGCGTTCTTTGCATGATCATCTGGTAGATATCCATCATCCACTCCGGTTCTACGATTTTGTTTGCGAACGCGATGCGAACCTGCTGCTCCTTACAATCCTCCAGAAACTCCTTCAGCTTACAGCCGCTCTTTTCATAATCCTGAAGGAACTGTAAATCAATGCTCTTTTGCTCGATGTATCTTCCTTCCTCTTTTCTGTACATACCTTCACCTCTCCCTACTTTTTTGAAAAAGCTTCCAGAATATCCGCTTCCGCGACATTATCCTCCAACAGCTTCTCTGCTTTTCCTTCTTTGATGCTAAATACAGCCGGTGAAAGATCGAGCGTATCGATACAGCTCATCACTGTTTCATATGCCTGCTGCAGCTCGTCTTCACTCCCCGTTTTTTCCAGTGGAAAGTGCAATGCGACAACCTCGATATCCTGCTTTTCCAAAACCGGGATCAGCTTATCAATAAATGCCTGATTGAAGCGGTCGCTCTGGTTCACCATCAGATAGAAGCTGTCTTTACGTTTGATTTTTTTTGCTATCGTATGGATATTTTCAACCCTGATCTGTTCACTTGTCTGAAATGTATAGGTCTGTGCTTCCTCTTTCACCTTATCCCCTTTGCTATATCCGCAATCGATCAAAAAGTTTGTCAGTGCCGCTTCACTCATATCCCCGCTTGCGGATTGTTTTACCGTACCATTTTCATAACAGAACAGCTCCGGTGTTCCTCCACCAAACTCCGGCACCATCTTTTTCAGCTTTGCAAAATTTCGGTCTATATCCGCCTTCAAATCTGACAGCATATCGATTTCCACCTCAAACATCGGAATGTCTCTGTGCTCCTTCAGATAAGGTGTCAGTAATCTTTTAAATGAATCGCAATAGCTGCATGTACTCTGACTTACCAGAACGATGAATTTTTCTTTCTTATCGATTTTTTGAAGCAGCTCCTCTAGTGTCAGCTGTTCGATTCCATTTTTCTTTTCTTCCTTCTCTGCTGTTTTCTTTCCTACTCCGGCGGTTTCTTCCGTTTTCGCATGACAGCCAAACAGCCCCAGTATCATAAGAATCACGATTCCCATGATCAAAATCTTTTTCAGCCATCCATCCATTCCAGTTCTCCTTTCAATTTTCTTCATTCAAATACGCACGCAGCTCTCCGCTTCTGATCCAGCGGATCCCTCTGATCGACAATATGATCACACAGCAGTACTTCATCCCCTGTAATATCCGGTGAGAAAGCAGGTTCATATCAGTCCATACGATATATATCTGCAGAAACATTACACTGAGCAGCAGAAGGATATTACAGAGCATGCTTTTTCTCGCTTCCATCCATTCCCATGCCGTCAGCTTTACATTGCTCACATCTGTTCTGCATATTCCCCTGTATTCCTCCTGCGGTTCCTTTTTCGTATTCCAGACAGCTTCCTGCCTCTTTTCTTCCTCTCTGCCAGATGCGGCATCTGTTTCTTCCTTTTTTTCCGTTACGTACATTTCCTTTTTCTGTGTCCGGCTGCGCTGCAGATATCGCTCGCCCTCCTCCAGTCGGAGCATAAGCTCAAACAGCGCATCCTCATAGGCTGTCATCTGCTTTCCATGTCTTGCTTTTTGTTTCATTTCCTTATCCTCTATACACAGCCTCTTTCTCATATGAGCATAGATATGAGACCGTTCCTCATATCTACGATCATACAGGAAAACAGTGCTCCTGTATGACTTAGGGTGTTAGGATACAGCCTGTTCGCTCTTCACGCTGATATCTGCGGTATCCCTTCTGCGCTTTTTCTTATCCTTCGGCTTCGTTTCACTCGTTACGTAGCGGTAAAGCTGATACACAATCAGACAGATGCCGACCATGACAAGAGCCACAAATCCGATAAAGATCTGCTTCGTATAGTAATACAGTACAGGGAAGCTCTCCGACAAGAGTCCCATGAGGAATACAAAGCCAATCGGTACGATCAACAGGAATAAAATACTTCCCATAATCCCCTTCAGGTTTTTTTTCAGCTTTTTCTTCGGCTTGCTTGTCTCTTCTTTTTTTCTCATGCAAATCCTCCTTCAGGTTTGGCAGTGGAAAGCAGGTCATCCTGCTTTCCTGTCTGCCTTATCTCCTGCTTGCTTTTTTCTTCAGTACCAGTGTGAACCCAAGCATTGCGGACAGCGTTCCCATCAGCATCAGTTCCGGTACATTACTGGTATCCCCGGTTTTGACAGTACGATTTCCTGACAATGTGGCAACCTTATTGGAAGACTGAACGCCGTTTACCCCGGCGATTCCGTTTCCACTGCCGTCACTTCCATTTCCATCCGGCTTTGTACCATCGGGGCGTACGCTGCCACCCGGATTTTCATTTCCGGAAGCATCCGGCTTCTTCGTATCATCCGGATCCTTTGACTGACCGTCATCGCCAGGCTCTCTGCTTTGCTTTCGATTCTTCAGATCATCGATCTGTTGCCGGATCTTATCTGCCAGCTCTTTGTCATAGCCCGGCTTCTGTTCCTCAAATTCCTTCTCGACCGATTGAATCAGATCATCCGTGATTTCTTCATCTTTGATTCCATCCAGTCCCTTGATCGTGAATGCGATCGCACTTTCATTACCGGAGCGGTCCCTCGCTTCGATTCTGGATGTGCCATAGTCCTTCACAAGCACGCTGGAGCCTGTTGCCGTATCATTCAGCTTCACCGTATCCACACCGCTCAGACTGTCCTTCACTGTGACGGTTCTTGGCAGCCAGTAGGTCGCATTGTTAGAAGCACCTTCAAAGCCTGGAGCTGTGGCATCCACTGCGATACCATCCTTTGTGACTACCTCACTGACATTACCTGCCGGATCGATGGCACGGAAGGCTACGTTTACGATTTCCTCATCATTGAATGTCAATGGTGTGGTGTATTCCTTCCAATCTGTCCCATTGCTGCTGTATTCGATCTTCAGCAGCTGCGGATCGATGTCCTGCTCACCTGCCTGATCACTGGCTGTTGCACGGATCATCAGACCAGGGCGATAGAAGCTGTTCAGTGTCAGCCTGTTCATCAGCTTCGCAGCCCCATCCTGACTGCTTTGTTCCATGGTTACCTGAACGACTGGTTTCGTTCTGTCGATCCTCAGCACATGGGCATCCCGATGGATGGCAGTACCACCGTTCTCAATTGGAATCACCTTCAGGCGATAGGTGCCCTCTGGGATATCCCGAATCGTATACAGCAGGTTTTCCGGATCACTCGCTTCCAGAACGACCGGTTCCCCCTCCTGTCCTTCCGCTGCATAAGCTGTATACCGCAGCTCCTGCAATCCGTTTGTGGACGGTGTTACCTGAATGTTGAGGTCCTTGATATTTGTCCAGTCATGGATATCCTCCTGAATCTTATAGGTTGTGATATCGTCCCTGATTGTCAGTCGAACGGATTTTTCCAGCGTGTTCCCCACCGGTTTGGAGCCGTCCACAGCACGTACGAATACGATACCTTCAAAATCCTGCGGTACACTCAGACTGTCTGCTGTACTCCAGTCACTTTCCTTCGATGTGACTGCATCACAGGCATCCCCATTGCAGGAAACGCGCTGAAATTCATAATGATCGATACCGGAGAGGGAATCTTCCCCCTGCGGTATGATCGTGATCGGTTCCTTGAAGAACAATCCGCCGGTGAGATCATTCAGGATCGTAGTGCTTCCATCGACCTCTGCGCTCAGCTTCAGCTCTTCCGGTGCGGAACCGTCGATATTGTAATACGTTTTTTCGATATCGGCAGGAGTCGACCAGTTGTCTTCCTCCCCCTCGATGTAATAGGCATAGAATTTATAAACGACATAGCGTCCCTCATTGTTGAAGATATAGGTTGGATCAGCTTCATCCACCAGCGTGAAATTCCGCTCGTTGTAGCCGATACCGTTACCGCTTGCATCTGCCTGCAGGATCTGTGTAAAGGTCCCTGTCTTATAGCCCGGAGCGGTATCGCCGCTTGCCGGGAAGGTGATCCGTGTTCCAAGGTTGTACCATTTAGCTGCTTTTTCCTCAGCAGCATAGGAGGAGAACACCTGTCGCATGAATGCCATCGGACTGCGCTCTTCTTCGCTTACTACAGTCGCAGGACCGTCTGCCTGCTTCATGATCACCCGCGTGTCATATGGCAGAGAGATATATTCCTTGTCTTTGCTCTTCACCTTGAAGGTAAAACGGTAGGCACTCGTCTCATTGATATAGATCTTATCCTCATATTTCTGCCATGGTCCGTCCTTGCCACTCGTACTGTAATAGATCTCCTCCGCATCGCTCAGTACACGGATCGTCAGCGGCTGATACCAGAAATCGCCGAATGTAAAGCCGTCTGTCGTTTCCAGATCAAAGCTAGGCAGTGTATCGTCGATACCCGTGATTTCGATCGTCTGGATCGCACTGTCACGCCCTGCACCATTGACGACCTTTACTTCATATTCACCATTGCGGTATGCATCATAGCTTACCGATGCACTTGTCCCCAACAGCTCCCAGCCGCTCTTCTGGCTGCGGATATAGATACCGCGTATTCCGGAAAGCGGAGGCTCTGTTACGTTAACATCGATTGCCGCATGATCACCGGAAACTGTGCTGTTGAGTGTAAATGCACACTGATCTGCATTGATCATCACTTTGTGACGTACAGCTGCGGCAGCATTTCCCGCCTTATCACGCACGCTGATTTCGACATAGTATTCCCCATCCGGAAGACGCAGGGTTCCCTTGCCGTCTGTTACCTTGATTTTCTGTGCTGCTTCCAGAGGGGTTGACGTATCTGCATCCACATAGCGTGCATAGGTGGCTGTTTCTTCATCGATGCCTGAGAGATCGTCCCTGAATTCAACAAGATAGCTGTTGGATTTGCTCCATTCACTCATATCGCTGTCCGGCTTCACGATCACCGGCGCATCCTTATCCAGCGTGATTCCGTTGGAACGGATGATTGCTGTTTTCTTACCGAATTTGTTCTCGCCGTAGGCGTACATGCTTCCGCGGAAATTTTCCGGTATGCTTACCGGCGCGGTGTATTCCTGCCAGCTGTCCGGATCATATCCATTGCGTTCATCGGCGAACTGATAATAGATCCTGCCATCTGTATCCTCGCTTGCCTCTGTTTTCATCAGGGTCAGCGTGATCAGATCACCGGCACCGTAATACTGATCAAAAGTGATATTGTTCGGACTGCTGCTGATCGCCGCATCACTGCCGACCTTCATCATCAGTGTTCCCGCTTCACTCTTATCGATGTTGACATAGACCGTATCCTCTGGCGAAGAAGTCGTACGTCCCAGCTCATCCGCTGTACGGAAGATGATTTTATTCTCTCCCGCTTTTGAAATCAGTACGCTGTTCTTCCTGTGCCAGGTCGTTCCATCATCCAGACTGTATTCCACCCATTCCTTTGCACCGTTCGTATCTGCTGTAAAGGTTGTGGTGATGTTCACCGGATCACTTACCCATTTACCGGATTCGCTGTAATCTGCATATTCATTGATGATGACCGCACTAGGGGCTTCCTGATCGACCTTGATCGCATAGGTTTCATCCATGATCGTTTCATAGGTATCGCTGCCCTTGCTCAGGATCGTCTTGAACTGATAGATATAGGTTCCGGTCGCATCTGTTACGATATCAGCTCCTGCTGTATATGGTGCCCAGTCTCCCCACACGCCATCCTTCTTCTGTCGTACTTCCATTGTCAGATCTGCTGTGCTCTTCGGATCTGTCGCACGAAGCTTCACATCCGTCGTATTCCATGTACCGAAGGTATACTCCTTCTCCACACCACTGTCGTCATAGACTGCCTTCACTTCCAGGATCGGATCCTCTTCGATGATGTTGGTGATTTCAATCGACGCTTCCGCACTGCCGCCCTTCTCCATTTCAACACGGACGATATACGTACCGTTTTTAGAGACTGGGAAGCTGTAGCTGCGTTCATCCTGTTCACTCTGTACATCGATCGTATCACTGCCGATGCGTTCTACCGTTATGGATTTCACCTGATCATCCGCATCGATACTTCCGCCGATCTCGATACCCAGATCGAAGGTCTTCACCGGCTTACGGATATCGATCAGTGTGATCGTCGGATCATCTGCATAGATCTTCACATGCACAGGATCACTTTGTGTATCATGTCCCTTGACCTCATCACTGATTTTGAATATGACAGTATGATCACCTACCGTATCGACTGTGATCGTATCACTGTCTGTCTTCGTCCATTCGAGTCTGCCCTGGGCATCCAGCTTATGGTCGATGTTGTAGTAGACCGTCTCCTTGCTTCCATCCCCATATTTGGTTCCATCCGTATAGTCACTCGTATCACGCAGCATCGTCACTGTCCTACTCTGCTTGAACCAGTTCTCATAATCCTCACGGTTAGCGATTTCCGGCTTCTTCGGCGCCTGCAGATCGACCTTTACCGTGTATTCACTGTAGGTAACGATATCCTCAGCACCATCTTTTCCTTCATATACAGCCTTGAATTCATACGTGTGTGTACCCGTCGTGTCGAATTTCAGATTCTGGTAATATACGTGGTCTGCATCGATGTATGTGCTGTCACCCTTCCTACGGTAGCTCAGCTTCGCATTGGTATTCGTACTGGTTTCCAGTACAACGGCACTTCCGCTCCATACGGATGGATCATAGCCGTTATCTGCACGATGCACAATGACCGGTGCTTCAGATTTGATATTGCCGATTTCAACCTCTCTTACCTCGGACATCTGTTCTGCATTGTTGACGACACGGAAGTAATATGTTCCATTCTCGATGAATTCATATGGATACTTCTCTTTGCCTTCAACTGCCGGGATCGTATCGATCACCTCATAGGTATCCTCTGCCTTCTTCTCCAGCAGCTGGATCTCCTTTAATCCGCTTCCGCCGACGACCGGGATCAAGTCTCTTGTCGTACTTGCCTGCGGCTTCGTGGTCGCTCCTTCCACCTTCAGATCCGGTGTTACGGTATCGATCATGACCTTCGGATACTTCGTCTGTGTCCTGCCGCTCATATCCGTCACGACGATCTTGACCAGGTACTGTCCATCCTTCAGGTTACGGATGATTCCTTCCCGATATCCATCCGCATCCACGTTGTCGGTCAGCTCAACCTCACCGCTTTGTGCCGGATCCTCACTGCTGTATTCCACCTTTGCGATACCGGATTCCATATCCTTGACCTGGATCTTCATCGTATTGACATCGCTCCATGCTGTCGCATCGTCTGGCACCTTCAGGATCGGTGCGCTGTTATCGATCGTGATCAGATCACTGCGGATGATTCCTGTTTCATTGCCGGCTTTATCCACGCCTCGTGCATAGATGACGCCCTTCGTTCCCGGAAGCAGCTGGAAGTCACCATGGTCTTCCCCATCAGCGACCTTCACCTTTGTCCAAGGATCATCGGCGCTGAAGGTATCCCCCGGCTTCACAAGCTGATATTCGATCGTCTCGACACCGGAGATATTGAAGTTTCCACCGATCTCGATCGTCTGGCTGTCCTTATAGAAGATACCTCCTGTCAGGATATCCAGGAAGTCCTGATACTTGTTGTCTCCGGCTTTGATATAGAAGTCTGTCGGTCTCGTACTGTCCAGCTTCACATGCAGCTCACTGCTTTCGGATACACGATCCAGCCGGTCTCTTGTACGGATCTGCACGATATGATCCTTATCATCTACGATTTTGATTTTATCGCTCTTTGGATCCTTCGTTGCTGTCCATAACAGTTCCCCGTCAAAGTCTGTTGCTCCATCGATGTTATATTCCAGCCATTCATCACAGCCCTCACTCGCATCGATTGCGGCTTCCAGGAATGCTTCATACGCATTGTGCCAGCTTGCATTGTCATACTTCGTTACGGTAGCCTCACTGAACAGTGGTCGCTTCGGTGCGGAGCGATCGATATTGACCTGGAAGAGAATGCTTGGTCCAACCACATCCTGATAGGTGCTTCTAAATTCATAGACCATGCTTCCTTCATCTGCCGCCACCGTCTTATACAAGCCGCTGTCTTCCCTGTCCGCCTCGATGATCGTCCAAGGTGTTGTGACAGATCCCGTCTTCTGATCGATGACACGCATCTCCATCGTCAGCTCATCTTCTGCGATCCTGCCGCTCGTTTCCCGTACCTCCAGCGTGATATCCTGATCACTCCATGTCGTTCCGCCTGTATAGGCAGCATCCGGCTCCTTCGTCTTATAGGCGCTGATGCCCAGTGTCGTGGATACGTTGCTGATATTCGTCACTGTCAGGATCTTTTCACTTGTGACCCCGGAGGATGTAACAGCTGTGATCTTATAGACACCGTTGCTGTTGATCGTAAAGCTTTTGTCTGTCAGGATGTCCTGCGGAGTCGTACTTCCGCTCTCCCATGTCAGACTCGTAAGCTCTGTATAAAGCCCACTCATATCCACATCGACCTTCACCGGTATGCTCGTCACTTTTTTATCCAGCTCTGCGTCCACCTTCAGCTGCGGACCGCGGTTTTCAAACATGACGCTGTCCAACTTCGCCGTACCGCTCTTTCCGGCTTTGTTTCTTGCGTACAGATCGATCACGTACCTGCCGTTTGGCAGATCACGCAGGGTCACATTGTTATCCTTGTCGATATCTTTTAAATCGATGGTATGCTTTGTCACGATACCATAGCGTGTCGTCGTATACCATACCTCATGCAGTCCGGAAAGCGTCGGTGTGATCGTCGCCTTTACCGTGTTCTCCTTCTGCCACGTACTCATCGCCGCGCTCTGGAACACGATCTGCGGAGCGGCCGTATCAACGACGATTCCTTCCTCCGTCACTGCGGTCAGTGTTCTGTTACCTGCATTATCCGTCGCTCTTGCATAGACCTTTCCCTTGAAGCCGTCTTCGATCGTAAAGCTTCCCGTGTAGGTCTGCCAGCCGATCATCTCATTGTAGCTTTCTCCTGCACCTTCATCGATCAGCTGATATTCAATTTTTCTGTTTCCGGAGATATCGCCATTTGCGCGGATATTCACTTCCACTGTCTCATCGAACATGTTCGGAAACAGGTGGTTGATGAATTCCTTCGCTGTGCTCTTCTCGATTCGTATCTGCAGATCACTCGGTGCGGTCTTATCGATATTGACCGTCACACTTAGTTCCGCTGTCGGACGGTTCAATTCATCATTGCCTCGGAATTTCACAGTATGCGTGCCCTCATGATCCAGGATCACACTGTCTCCCTTGACCCAGGCAGACTGATTGGCATCATAATACTCCAGCCATTCATCGATTCCCGTCGTATCATCCGGTGTGTAGGTTGCCTGGATCACACGCTTATCGTTGAACCAGGTGTCCTGTGCGTATCGGTTGCTGTCTTTGATCGTTACATCCTTCACCTCGTACTTATCGATTTTTATGATAAAGGTTCTGGTATCTGTCGTACTGTCGTTTTTGATCGTTACGATATGGATGCCCTCGCTGCTTATCGTGAAGGTCCCGTCATTTTCAAAATCTGTATAGATACCGCCATCTACAGACGCTTTGAATGCTGTCGTCCCTCTTGCTTTGAAGATGACATCATGTGCCGTCCAGGAAGGCTCCGCCGGTGTATCCGGCAGCTCTTCTGCGTTACGATAGTCGATCTCCTTGTTATCCAGATCCAGTGTACGGATATCCAGTCCCATGATATCGTCCATATCCTCTGCGATATTGGTAACCTCCAGCACCTCTTCAACACGAACGCCTGCATTGTTCGTCAAAGTGAAGGTATAGGTACCGTTCTTCATTACCTTGTAGCGATAATCAGGGCCTGTGATCGATGTCTCCTCGATCTTTCCGCCATCCTGCAATGCAGCACGCACACTCAGCTGCTTGATACCGCTGGCACCGACGAGCGGCTCCAGCACCAGATCATTGGCAGCCGTGAAGCTCAGTTCTTTATAGCCGCTGATTTTCAGTGTCGGCTGCTTGCGGTCGATCCGGATCGTTTCCGTTGCCTCGCTCTGATTTCCCGCCTTGTCACTACCGGTCACATGCAGCTCATATTCCCCGTCATGCAGATTACTGATCCGTGCTCTGTTATCATTGATTTCGACCTCGCCTTCCACCGGTGAAGTCTCATAGGTTTCATAGCTGATCTTTCGGATACCGGAAGCATTGCCGACGATGGCATGCTCCACATCGGAGAAATCACTCACATCTACATCCACATACTCCTGTGTACTCCAGTCCCCGCCATGATGATCAATGGAGATCTGCGGTGCCACGGTATCGATCACGATCCCGTCTGTACGGATGATATTCGAGGTGTTTCCTGCCTTATCCTTCGCCTTCGCATAGATGAAGCCCTTGAAATCGTTCTCCAGCGGCAGCGGACCTGTGTATTCCTGCCATCCTGCTTCCCCCGCATTCTGGGCATAGACATTCACGTAATCCTTTGGATCGGATACGATCTGGATATACACCTTATCTTCTCCCGAAATCCCATAGTTTCCGCTGATCACGGCTTCCTTGGCTTCATTGTGATAGATGCCGAAGGTGATCGTGCTCAGGAAGCTGGAATAGGAATTCTTATCGATCTTCACTCGGAAATCCCGGATCGTTTCCTTATCGATATATACATTGATCCTTGTTCCCGTATCATCATTTCCGCTTCCGATCTCATCATTCTTTCTTACATACAGCTCATGCCTGCCTGTCTCAGAGACCTCATAGGTATTTCTGCTGTTATGCGTCCAGGTCGTACCGTCTTCACTGTATTCCACCCATTCGTTACAGCCTGAAAGATCCCTTGTAAATGTCGCTTTTATCGTCTGCGTCTTGTTGTACCACGGTGTATCCACGACTGCATAGGCATCCTGGTTTTGGATGTTGATATGATCATCCCATACATCATCGATCCATACACGGAAGCTGTAGGTCTCGGATACGGCATCGCTTGCGTTTCTTGCACGCACGTTGATCGTGTGTCGGCCGCGGCCGCTCACGTTCAGGGATGCTGTCCTGCCTTCATCCGCTGTCGCTGTCCACGTGCTGTCTCCGTCTTCCTGATATTCATAGGTGACTGCCCCGCTGACATCCGGATTTTTGACAGTGATATCCAGTCTTACGCTTTGCGCATCGGTCCATGTACCGCTCGTATATGCTGCTTCTGTAGCATCCGCTGCGATCGCTGTCCCGCTTACGCCGATGACAGGCTTTGGCAGACTGATGCCATTGATTTCGATATCCTTCGTGACCGTCTTACCGGAATTCGTCGTCAGCGTGACCTCATAGATACCGTTTCCGCTATCCTTGCCGATCACAGCTTTTCCGCCATAGAAGTGCTGCAGGGTATTCGGTACGACGACTCCATTTTCTTTCTTCTGAATCGTCGCATCATACAATCCGCTGATTCCGATGGTCGATGCATCGTTCTCGTCGGTTGTGACAAGGGTCAGATTCGCATTGGAGCTTGTGTATTTGATATCCATATCGAATACCGGTGTCGCCATATCGATGTTGACATAAGCGATCGTCTCCACACTGGAGCGGTCATAGGCGTCATTGCTTCGGATTCGTATCACATGCTGCTTATCACCGGAAATCTTGATTTCATAGTTCTTCGTCGCTGCATTCAATTCTGCTTTCCGCCATTTTGGATTCGCATCCGTTGCATCGATATATTCGATCCACTGTCCCAGTCCGGATGTATCCGCAATAAATTCCACTTCCAGTGTCTGGCTGCGGCCGTACCACTTCGTCTGGGTATAGTCGTCCACTTCTCCACGTACCAGGATCGGCGCAATCGGACGCTGTGTATCCTGAGCGATGATGATACTTTCTTCATTGCTGATGAGGATCGGCGCTGCTGTCGGATTATCCGGATCCAGCATCACTGCACGGAAGCGATACTCCCGCTGCCCGTTTCCATAGACAGAGAACCGTCCAGTCTTCGTCGATGTCCCGGTATCCTCGATGTTCGTCCAGTCGCTAGTAAGCTGAACACCGTCTGCGTCATATTCCTGATACTGGAATGTCAGATCGGCAGGCTTGATAGCACCTTCCGTATTGCTCAATACGATCTCGACATGCTCACTCGTCCACTCTCCGGAGGTGTATCTGTCCTGTGTCTCATCCTTACCGATGAAGGCCTCCACCTTCAGCTTCGGAGCCACATCATACACATTCGTGATGGTCAGCTCCTCTACCGTACGTACATTCTCTCCGTCATGCTCTGCATTCGCGATCGCTTCCACTGCGAATTTTCCGTTTTTCGGAACACGGATCGTATATACCTGCACATCCGCACCCGTTAAAACCTCAGGTGCCCTGTTGGATTCCGTAAGCCCGCTGATGCCCTTACCATCCAGTGTCACATTCAGCTGTTTTTGTCCGCTGATGGCATTCTGCACTTCGATGACCAGCTCTTTTTCCCGAACAGCACCGTCTGCACTCTTGTCCAGAATAGCGATCTTCGGTGCTCCGGTATCGATACGTACCGGATACACGACGGATTCCACATGGTCACTGTTGTCCTCTGCCGTGAATTCGATCGTATAATCACCGTCCGGCAGATCGCGCAGTGCCACTTTTCCCTCATCATCCAGTGTCAATGTTCCACCAGTGAAGTCCTCTGTTCCTGCATAGGTCGTCGTATAGGTGACCTTGCCTTCCTTGATCCCGCTGCCGGAATCCACGGCTGTCACTGCAATGCTGTTGATATCTGACCAGCTTGCTGACAGATCCTTCGGTGTGATCGTCAGGCTTGGTAATGTCGCATCCACCTGAATACCGTCAAACTGAACCGTATTGGATGCATTTCCTGCATAGTCCATGCTGCGTGCGAACAGCTTTCCGTTGAAGTCCTCTTCGATATTGACTTCCCCTTTATAGGCATCCACCCATTGCGTCTCATCCGGCTGCAGTGCATCTGCGGCTGCCAGCTGATACTGATATTTTTCCAGACCGCTGCCTCCCGCATTATCCGCACCGTCAAAGGTATAGGTGATATGATCCTTGAAGTAGGCGCCTCCTGTCAGCATATTCAGGAAGCTCTCTGCTGCACTTTCCCACTTGTCCTTTTTCTCCGTGATCTCCGTGATGGTCGGTGCCGTCATATCGATACGGACAGTCGATGTGGTCATGGATTCCGCACTGACACGATCCATCGAATCCTTCGTTCGTACGATCACGCGATAGGTTCCTTCTTTATCCAGACGAATGGTCTCCTCTGCCTGGCCGATCAGGGAATCCTTCCAGCTGATCTCACTGCCTGTCGTATCCTGCACAGGATCATATTCCTGATAGTCTTCTCCCACCAGCTTCTGAATACGATACTGGATCCATTCCTCAGCACCGGTATCTGCCGGTGTGAAAGCCACCTTCACATCCTGTGCGGCGTTCTTCCATACACCGTTCTTGAATTCATCGCTGTTTGTGAATTTCGGTGCACTCGGACCTGTCTTATCGATATTGTCGATCGTCAGAGTTTCACCATTTGCTGCGATATTTCCTACCGCATCCTTGACCTTGATATTGATATTTTCTGTATTCTTTTCAAAGGTATAGGTAAATACCTTTGGATCCTTACTGCTAGCTTCTATCCAGGTTGCTCCATCATCGATACTGTAAGCAGTGATCCCGGATGCTTCACTTTCTCCTGCACACTCCACACGCAGCGTTACGAAGGCTGTCGTGATCTGCGGAGACTGTGGATCGAGTGTCACCTTGCGGATGATCGGTGCTTTCGCATCATGACGGATGCGCAGGCCCTTTTTCGTCGTGGAGTATGGAATGTCATCCACATCGCCATCCTTGACAACACGGAAATATAGATCGCGGTTCATATTCTGGCTTTCCCTGATGTTCAGGGCAAAGACACCATCTGTCGCATCGATCTGCGTCCAGTTTGTGGAGGTCGGCGAATCCGCATATTCATAATACTTCACCGTATCGCCATCGTTGAGACCGCCGCTCAATGTGATGGTAAGATTATCGCTCGTCCACTCTCCGTCATACGCAGACCCGTCCTTGTCGACGGTCGCTGTATAGCTGATCGGTACGCTTGGCTGTTCCACACCGATATCCACGGATGTCTTTTTCACATCCACGGATGCCGTTGCGACATTGGCACCGCTTACTGCACGGAAATAATAGGTTCCTTCAAAATCATCCGCAATCAGGATACTGTAGGAGCCGTTCTTCTTTTGGATTTCACTCCATGGGATCTCCTCATCACTTGGAAGGTCACCGTCAGCTCTTGCTTTTGGCTTCCAGCCGGATGGAACACCACGGCAATAATACTTCACACCGCTGACAGGAATTTCCCCATCCGGCGTGATCGTAAAGCGCAGACCCTTTTTCGCAGCCGCACCTTCCACGTATTCCTGTTGTGTCGCTACATCGATGATTTTTAAGGAGAGCTTCGGTATCGCTTTATCTTTGCGAACCTTAAAGATCTTCTCCTTCCCTTTTACATCTGCCTTGGAAACAGCACAGAAATGATATTCCGCATCTTCACTCACCTTGGAGCTGTCTGTTTCAAACACATTCAGTGCTTCATCGCTTCCATCCTTCTTGCCAAGACTCTTCCAGACAAGATCCTCCGCCTTGTTTCCGGCATCTGTCCATGCCTTGATCTCAGCAGTTGTCGTATATTCATAATGATCGACACCATACTTCAATTCCTTCAGTTCATCCGCAGAAAGGGACAACGTGATCTTGATATCACTGCCGCTCCAGTTCGGTATGATCTGACCATCTTCATTTTTTATATCTCCTCCCGCATACGCGGTATTACTGCCGTCCTTCAGCACAGCAGAAACAGCAGGAGCAGCAGGCTGCGTGGAATCCATGTACAGCTTCTGTTCGATGGTCGTTTCTCTTCCCGCCTGATCGACCGCGGTCACCTTGACCCAGAATGCTTCTTTCCCCTGTAGTTCAAAATAAGGCTCACAGTCCTTGAATTTTTCATCCGCAGTCTGAATGGTCTGTGTGATGACCTCCTTGGAATCATCGACCTTGCCATCGGTTGTCAGCGGTGTAGCTGTCAGCTTATAGGACTTGATTCCGTTTTCAATCGGAACCGCATCTGGCTTCAGCGTATCGCCGTTATACATATCGGATGTATAATCATTCGCATGCGGGATTACTTTTTTATGTTCGCCTTCACCGTCTTCTAGTGTTAAAGGCTTTCCCTCACCATTTTTACCAGATGAAAAATACGGATCCTTCGCATCTATCTTTACAGATTCGATTGGCAGCATGGTGGTTTTCTGACCACTGCCATCACTGTTTGTACACAGTTCCACAAACAGTGCGTTGCTGTCATCATCCTGTTTTCGCTCATAGATACCATCTTTTTTATAAGTCGAAGAAGCTGTTGTGAATCCAATAGTGTTATTGTTCAATTCATCCTTTGTGCCAACTCGAATATATGGGTAGGTGTTTCCAATATTTCCGTTTTCATCCGTATTCTTGATTGTGAAGATTACACCGTTCTCATTATAGTAATCGCTTCCCGTACTTGCTTTGTCTCCTGATTCGCTGACATCAGCTGCCGTCAGTGACTGTTGAAGATTCAGCTTAGTTTCATAGATTTCAGACGCATGGTTTGACTTCCCAGCTACCGCACTGTTGTCTTCTTCGACAAACACCTGTAAAGTATAAGTCCCCACAGGAAGATTCAGTCCGCTTTTCCCTGTATCTATACTGAATTTCCTATTAGATGATATACTGATATCTTCCATTGTTTCATAACGTATGGGCTGTCCTTCTTCATCTCTTACTATTAACTTGATATATCTATTAGCTCCTGGTTCAGCATACCCATATTCTCTTTCTATGACATCACCTGTACCAGCATTGATATCGTCATAATAATGATTCAAATCCATACTAAATCTTATATCTGGATCATAAAGTGTTACGGTAACTGGCGTATTCTGTGGGTCTGCACTCATCGGTGTCCCATCACTTCCTGATGTGAAAAGGACTGAGGATAGATCAGCTGTGATCATCGGACGCACGAATGCGTCACGTGGTGTTACGTCCTCAAGCTTCTGATTGCAATCGCTGCCTTGATGTATCGAGATGTCGTCGCCGCCGTTCCTCACATAATCTTCACCTGTCCAAACAACTCGTTCGTCAAACCAACTTTCACTTAGTCCTGAATCACTGTGTGCCTCTGGACAGTTTCTCACCGGCTCTCCAGCTATGTGGCTATGACGATCAGTTTTACTAAATGATGGTAGCGATGTTAGCACCTCTATAGGGGTAATACTAGACGTTAACCCAAACTTCCGTATGTCAGCTGGATCAGTTATTCTGATTGTACTCAAATCAAATGTAACTTGCCCAACTTTACCACCTACTGCAGTTGCATCGTAATATGCAAGCCCCTTATCCTGTCTGTCATTGTCGATACTAGCATATGTTTCTGCTCCCCTTTCATCTATGATAAATGAGTCGACGGAACCATCAGGCAAGTCAATTGATTCTGTGCTGGTAACGACGCATCTGGGTGCTGAACCAAGATAAAAATCCCACTCACCAAATCCATAAGGCGTTTTGAAAAGATCATCTCCGCTGCCATTTATCACCTTTCGTGTACCGCTGTACTTTCCGGCTGTCGATGTCCAGAAATTATATCCATTCCCTAAATCATGAGTAACGGGTTGATTATTTTTAAACAATTCGTCATATTCTGGCAGGCGTGAATCCTTTACTAAACCCGTCCAGTCTGCAGTATGAGTGACTCCAAATTCCTCGAACGACGGTATATTTTCGTAAGCTACCGCATATCCGAAATTGGATTTTGATAATAATCGACTTTGCTGCGGATTTATCATAATGAATTCCAATCCACCGATTATGATTTTATCACCTACATTGAAGCTCTGAGGTGATGCTACAGCAACCTGAGTATTATTTTCTGCCAATAACTGTCCAAAATTCACTACTCCAGTTCCTATTACTGTACATAGTGACATGGATAATATCCCTGCCCCTATCACTATTTTTGTTTTATTCTTCATACTCCTTTTCCTCCTGCAGTTTATCTGTTTCAGTGATTGCGAATCAGATAAGCTTCCTTCTTTCCCTTATGAAAAAATTTTAAGTATTCATGTATCACATCCTTTTTTAATGATTTCAAGCTATTCTTGTTCCTATGGACCAATGGAAAATGCATAGCAAGGACAGCTATTGCGAAAAAAACAATGAGTAAATTCACTTTTTACGACCTGCATGCTCCCTCTCCTCTCATTCTGTATGCCCCTGTTTGTTTTCCCCTTGTATTTCACTGGATTTTTGACTAATTATTTGTTAAAATATCATTTTCTTACAGGTACATACTGTAAGATAATACCTTTTCAGGCAGTTATGAATGAGGTGTCGCTGCTTTCATAGGTGCAGCATTGTCCATTTTCTGTATTTCCCGCTGCAGCTGATCAATGGTCGCATGCATATAAATATTCTCCGTGATGGAGGTGTTGGAGTGTCCCAATATAGCCGCGCAATATTTGATATTCATACCGGATTCCAAGGCTCTTGTTGCAAAGGTATGACGCAAGGAATGGAAATGTATATCATAGATATTCAGGTTTTTTAATTTCTTCTGAAAGTGATAGGTAAGATTTCTCGGTTCCATCGCTTTTTTATTGCGATTCATAAACAACGGATTTTTTGGATCCCTTTTTATTTCCTTTGGCATCGTCTTCATATAGATGCTCAGCATATTGTACAAGGTGTCTGAAATCGGAGTAAACCGTACTTTTTGCGTTTTGGTATTGCCGTAGACTAATGGATGTGCGATATATCCGTCCGCCTGATATACAGTAGTGCGGTTTAAGGATTCATCAATCCGGATTCTGCGATTCACAAAATCAATATCATCCAGCCGCAGTGCCGCCACCTCACCAATGCGCAGACCGGAATATAGGGCAATCATCATAGCCAGATCCGAATTGTATTTCCATACGCAGTTGATGGAGGAGGTCAGCGCTTCCTGCTCTCTGTATGTCAGAACCTTTACTTCTTTTTGGATGGATTTCGGAAATCGGATGCCGATGCAGGGATTATGTGTCAACAGACCAGCTTCCACAGCCTTTTGAAGAGCCGATTTCAGCACCTGCATATGCTCCTTGATCGTACGAATGGATAATCCGCCCTTTTGATCCAATCTTCCATTCTCCAGCTTCCTATCGATATAGCACTGGAAATGCCGGTAATCCAGATCTGTAATCAGATAATCCCCCAGCATCGGTATGATATGGGAACAGCAGTAGGATTTAAAATTCGCATATGTGCTGTTGCTGCAGGAATCCAGAATATAAGTCTCCAGCCAGTAATAAAGCCATTCCTCCGCGGATGGTGTACTTTCAAACACCTGCCGTCTTTCATATTTTTTTAATTCCTCCTTGCATATTACTCTTTTCTTTAATTTTACCATGTTGCATTTTCTCCTCTCTTTCTATGCTTTAAAGCCTTTGATTACTCCTAAAATCGTAAATTTTATAACAATATCGCCAATT
>OGFC01000422.1_pt1 | contig 40088 bp, 41 predicted proteins | sample 1570841 | NCBI WGS metagenome assembly OGFC01 (sample SAMEA2582137, study PRJEB24529) | metagenome | biome: Human gut stool | place: China | collected 2011 | reverse complement strand
GCAGCCGCATTTCGATTTTTCGCAAGCATTCAGCAGATAAGAGCATTGCGAAGCGCACTTTTGAAGCATACGATGCATTGGAGGTATCTATCACAAAGGCAGAACCCTCTGCAGGCTTACAGCAGGTGTTGAATTTTACACCATTGGATATTCTTATAATAGCTTGGATGGTATATTTGGTCCTGCATTTGATTATGAAAGAGAAGGAGAACGGATATCTTACCTACTCCAAAAGCATGGCATATGGAGGTATCCGTCAGTACATCTGTAAATTATTCGTCATGAATATCCTGGTTATCGTGGGGTGTTTTCTCATGATGGCAGAGTGTGCTGTTCTTTCCATTCTTGCTTATGGTGGTTTGGATGTTCAGGCGCCTGTGCAATCAATAGCCTTTTTGTCAATGACACCCTATGGGATGAGTATCGGACAATTCCTTATATGCATTTTTATCATCCGTGCAGCAAGCTTCTGCCTGCTTGCGGTCATACTGTCAGCGGCGGCCTATGCATGTAATTCCCTAGGTGTCTTATTACTGCTGCTGATTCTGGTGTATGGTGGTTCCTTCCTCCTTTATACTAATTTTTCTGCTGTATCTCAATTCGCTTTTCTGCATGATATCAACCTGTATGTATTGCTGCATCCAGTGAAGCTGCTGGCAGATTACAGCTTCTTTCGGATCGGCTCTGTGGCGCTTAACAAGGTATCCATGGTGGCGGTTCTTCCACTGGTGTTGTTTGCAATGAGTCTGATAGGCTGTTTCTGGTATTGTAAGCCGATCCGGCAGCAACGCCGAATTCTACCACAGTATGCCAGGGCTTTGCATATTAAATCCTCGTGCCTAGGCTGGCAGGAGCTGCGAAAACTGCTGTTTAAGGACAAGTTATTATATGGAATGCTTTTTGCGGTATGCATCGGCATCTTTCAGATTGCCCAACAGCAGAGCGTCACAACGAATAAAGATAGACAGTATAATTATTATATTGATACGATTGGGGATCATGTAAGCGTGCAGGCAAATCAGCGTATGGAGGAACAAGAACAGGTATTTCGATTACTGCAGGAGCAGTATCAGAATTCAGTAACCCTTGCCGAGCAAAGTCAGCTTGCTAGAAAATTAGAGGGTTTAGAAGCGTTTCAGGAATATAAAGCGGCTTATGAACAAAGAAAAAGGGAGGCTGTAGATCGAAAGCTGTTGAAAGAGGATGTATATCGCCTGCTTTTTGAAGATGGAGCTATGAAAAAAAGCAGCTATCTACTGACGGTAACCTGCCTGATCCTGTTTCTTGTACAAAGCTACCACAGAGAATTGAAGAGCGGTATGCTGACGCTGCAAAACAGCAGTCCATCCCGTTGTGATGTTCATAATTGGAAAATAAGACACTTGTTCTGTATAGTGACAATCATGACTATTATCCTGTATGTAGCGCAGCTCATCAGGATCATACAGCTATATCCGAGTATATCGTTTCAGACTCCATTATATGAAATTCAAGACTATTTCAACTCAGGTATTGCGATTCCTTTGTGGCAATTCTTAACATGGATGCTAGCTGCTCAACTGTTATTGCTACTTACATGGATACTTCTTCTCTGTGAAATCATGAAGCGATGGAATCAGCGGACCTTTATCATGCTGGGAGCCTTTCTACTAATGCTGTTTCCTGTTATGCTGCCGGATAATTTCCAATCTATAGGCTTGAACATCCTTTACCAACTGTTTTATCCATATCGATGGCTTATGCATGGTTATGTAGCGTATACTACTCTACTGTTAATTCTTTTGGCCGCTGTGTTGTTTTATAAAAAACATCATTTAAAGAAAGGATTTTTCTTTGGCTTTAACAGATTTATCTGAGGAATTCGTTTAAATGAGGATATTATGATAGTTGCTTTGTCTGATAATAGTGTCATTTGAGGTTTTTATACATCAGTTTGTTTGGACTACGCTCTATTTTGGTTCATAATACTCTTTATTTCTTAATTATGTATCTGTTTACCTGCTTTATAAAAGATAAATTTAAGCGTGGACCTAGTAGTGCATGTGGTGATTCATTCTTTACATGGTTATGTATAAGAAAAGACGCCGCATTGAAAAGGTCATAGATACAATCACATGACATTAGCTTACATGAAGACGTCATTCTGTAGTGGTTTATAGGCAACATAAATGGGCAGAAATGCATGACAGATGAAAGAAAGGACCCGCCTCCTACAGCGGGTCCTTCTTTGTTAGAAAAATTCTAACGTAAAAAGGCTCTCTCATCCTTTTCCACTAAACTTTAGCACTACTCGCTGAAAAGGTCAAGAGGAATTGCTTTCTACTCGCTAAATTTGCTTTCCATCCCACAACTTTCCTGTTATAATAGTCCTTGCGTTAGGAGTGAGAATATGGATCAGAAACACATAAGAAACTTTTCAATCATCGCCCATATTGATCATGGGAAATCAACTCTGGCCGATCGTATTCTTGAAATTACAGATACTGTTGAACAGCGGGAAATGAAGGAACAGCTGCTGGATACCATGGATTTGGAACGGGAGCGTGGCATTACGATCAAGCTGAATGCCGTTCAGCTGAAATATAAAGCGGAGGATGGACAGGATTATATTTTCCATCTGATAGATACACCGGGACATGTCGATTTTACATATGAGGTATCCCGTTCGCTTGCAGCCTGTGAGGGAGCTGTTCTGGTCGTGGATGCGGCTCAGGGCATCGAGGCACAGACACTGGCCAATGTATATCTGGCTTTGGACAATGATTTGGAAATCATTCCGGTTATCAATAAAATTGATCTTCCCAGTGCACAGCCGGATGTTGTGCGCAAGGAAATTGAAGATGTTATCGGACTGGATGCCAGCGACGCACCTCTCATATCGGCGAAAAACGGCTTGAACATCAAGGATGTGCTGGAAGCAGTCGTTCGCAATGTACCGGCACCGTCCGGGGACCCGCATGCACCGCTGCAGGCGCTGGTGTTTGACTCGTTGTATGATGCATACCGCGGTGTCATTGCCTATGTTCGTGTCAAGGAAGGAACTCTGCGGGTTGGTGATCATATCCGGTTTATGGCAAGTGGAGCGGAATACGAGGTGCTGGAGGTAGGCATTCGCAATCCGAAGGAAGTTAAGAAGGACGTGCTGGAATGCGGCGAGGTAGGCTGGGTTTGCGGCTCTATCAAATCCATCAAGGATGTGCGTGTCGGAGATACCATCACTCATGCGGATCATGCTGCAAGCGAGCCATTGCATGGGTATCGGGAAATGAACCCAATGGTGTACTGTGGGTTGTATCCCATTGATTCCAGTAAATACAACGATTTGAGGGATGCATTGGAAAAGCTGCAGCTGAATGACGCTTCTTTGCAGTTTGAAGCAGAGACCTCGCAGGCACTGGGCTTTGGATTTCGCTGCGGCTTTCTGGGATTGCTGCATATGGATGTCATTCAGGAGCGGATCGAGCGGGAATATCGCATTGATTTAATTGCAACGGCACCCTCCGTTGTCTATCATGCATATCTGACAGATGGCTCCATACTGTCCATCGATAATCCATCCCTGCTTCCGGATGTACAGAAAATCGATCATATCGAGGAACCGTTTGTACGTGCCAGCATCATGACGCCGAATGATTATGTCGGGCCGATCATGGAGCTGTGTCAGCGCAAGCGTGGGAATTATAAGGATATGGTCTATATTGATGAGGGCCGTATGAATGTGATCTATGAGCTTCCGCTGGGAGAAATCGTGTTTGATTTCTTCGATAAGCTGAAATCCTGCACGAAGGGATATGCGTCTTTGGATTATGAGCTGATCGGTTATCAGACGAATAAGCTTGCTAAGATGGACATTTTGTTAAACGGGGAAATCGTAGATGCCTTGAGCAGTATTGTACATCGGGAATTTGCTTATCCAAGAGGACGCGCTATTTGTGAAAAGCTGAAGAAGCTGATTCCAAAGCAGCAGTTTGAAATTCCGATTCAGGCTGCGATCAATGGAAAAATCGTTGCACGGGCAGATATCAAATCCTTGCGTAAAAACGTGTTGGCGAAATGCTATGGTGGAGATATCTCCCGTAAGAAAAAGCTTTTGGAGAAGCAGAAGGAAGGAAAGAAGCGCATGAAGTCTGTCGGTAGTGTAGAGGTGCCGCAGGAAGCCTTCATGGCCGTGCTTTCTATGGACGATGATGACAAATAAACAGGTCGAAAATGATCTGTTTTTTTCTTCTTTTGTCGATTGCTTCCAGCTGATAGAAAATTCATGCTACACTGGTGGCGAGGTGAACATATGTTTGAGGAAACCAGGAAGTATACCGAGGAGGTCTATGTCAGCAAAGGCGAGCTGGCACAAAGGCTTGACTTAACAGGGGTTGTGCTGGATGCGGTCTGGAAGCAGGTGGAGGATTACCGCGCCCTGCTTCGCCGCAGCTTCTGCTTTGCGGATCTGCATGCGGATATCGTTATGACAAGAGCCCTGTGTGCAAAGCTGCAGCAGACAACAGAGCTGCTGTATCGCTGTCCCATGCAGCGCCATTTCTCTGCGGCTGTTCAAAAAAGTGTCCTGCTTGCAGGAAATTATCCGCATTGGCTGCACAAGGCGGGCGAGCTGATGGCGCTTGCACCGCTGCCGCATGAGCTTGTGACATTTCTGGAGCAGGATGAGGAGCCGCTTTTGCTGCGCATCTTTTTTCTATCCATGTTTACAAAAGAGGATGCCTATCTGGACTGCCTGCTGGTGCATGCCTGTTGTCATGCGCCGTTTGCTTTAGCGCTGAAGGAACAGTCGGACAGCATGGCTACAGGGGATCTGAGTGTACGCTTTCTGACATTTCTGGATGATATCCGCTTGCAAATTTCACGATCCATGCTATCATTAACGGAAACGGATGTCACCGCCTGTCAGACGATGCAGCTGCAGGAGCTGCTGGAGCAGTATCCGATGCTGAGTGAACAGCAGCTGATGTTTTTTGTCGATCATCGCCAGCCATATCGCTATTACACCATACGGCAGTTTATGGAATATGCCGGCGTATGTAATGAAACAGCACGCTGTGCCATGGAGCTGCTGGTGAAGCAGCACTGCTATCAGCGGCGGAAAATCGGTAAGAAATACGTATATTATACGGTTTAGGAGGTTTGTATGAAAGCTGTCTATGTCCATGTGCCCTTTTGCAGAGATATCTGCGCCTATTGTGATTTTACCCGGTGCCGCTATCATGCGGGACTTGCGGACCAGTGGCTGCTTGCAGTGGAACGGGAGCTGCAGGAAAAGCTTGCGCAGGTGTCGGTGGAAACAGCATATATCGGTGGTGGAACCCCGAGTGCATTAAACAGCAGACAGCTGGAGCAGCTGTTGAAGCTGCTTGCCCCATATACGGCGAAGGTACAGGAATATACGATGGAAGCGAATGTGGAATCACTGGAGGATGAGAAAATAGAGCTGCTGAAGCGATATGGTGTCAACCGTATTTCACTGGGCGTGCAAACCCTGCAGCCCACGCTTTTGCCCATCATCGGACGCAGGCACACCAGAAAAGAGGTAGTGGAGCGCATTCAGCAGCTGCACCAATACGGTATTCATAATATATCCATTGATCTCATATATGGTCTTCCACAGCAGACGATGGAGATGTGGAAGGAGGATTTGCAGGACATCGTACAGCATTTTCAGATATCCCATATTTCGCTGTATGCCCTTACCATCGAGGAGCATTCCCAGTTTGGGCGAGACGGTGTACAGAATATCGATGCGGATGTCGAGGCGGATATGTATCTGTATGCAGTGTCCTATCTGCAACAGCATGGCTTCACACAATATGAAATCAGCAATTTCGCAAAGCCAAACGCAGCATCCCTGCACAACCAGATGTACTGGAACTATGAGGATTTCTGCGGAATTGGATGCGGTGCCAGCGGAAAGAGCGGACATATCCGCTATGATAACACCCGCAATCTGCATACCTATTTGCAAAAGGGCAGCTGTCCGGATATCATAGAGCTGAGCAGGCAGGATGAAATGTTTGAGATGCTGATGATGGCGCTCAGGATGAAACAGGGGATGCGTCTGTCATTGTTTCGGGAACGCTTTGCGGCTGACTTTGCAGCGCTTTATCCTGCGGCGCTTCAAAAAAACATCGCAAGCGGTATGCTGGTGGTGGAAAATGACCATGTGAAAGCAACCGATGAAGGTATGCTGCTGCTTCATGATGTACTGGTTGATTTTTTACCGGAGGAAGCGTTATGAAGGAGGCGGAACGTAAACGAAAGATACTCTGCCACCAGCACCTGACCTCACGCTGTGATGCGCAAACAGCTGCACGGGATGTGTTGGCGCTGCAGGCGCAGTTTCTGCGGCATGCGCAAATGTCGCTGCAACTCAGGACAAGGGATGCTTCATGGAAGCAATGGGTCAAGCAGAGCGTGAAAACACGCGCCTTTCGCGGAACGCTGCATCTGCTGGATGCGGAGGACCGCCTGTTGATCACCTCGGCACTGTGGAAGGATTATGCGCATCGCAACTACTATATGGCCCGCTATTATACACCGCAGGAGGAAGAAATTTTCTGTGCTGCGATTTTGGAAATGCTGCAGCAGGGCATCTGCGGACGCCGGGAAATTTATACCAGGCTGCTTGCGATGGGGCTGGATGAGAAGCTGTGTGAGCTGGCATGCTCCAGCTGGGATGGCCTGTTTGCTGTACTGAACATTCAGGGGAAGGTGATTTTCCAGCATGCGGCATCCCGGGAATTCGCCTATGCTCCTATAGCGCTTAGAACGGATTTGGATGCCTGCCGCAAGGAGCTTGTCTGCCGGTATCTCAAGGGCTATGGCCCGGTAACACTGCGGGATGCCCGGTATTTCTTCGGCTGGAAAAAGAAGGAGCTGGAGGATATCCTGCAGAATATCTCCGACGTAGAGATGAGTGCATGCGGGGGACATACGGTGTATGAGCTTTGTGAGGAAACAGACTCCTATCCCCGTATTCCCACCGTTGTGTTTCTCAGCGGCTTTGATCCGCTGATGCTGGGCTATGAAAAGCATGAAAACCCGTTTTTACCGCAGCGCCATCTGCGTAGGGTGTTCAATCTGCAGGGAATCGTATACCCCTGCTTCCTGTATCAGGGAAATGTCGCAGGACGCTGGAAGCTGGAAAAGGAAGCCCTGCAGCTTCTGCCGTTTGAAGACTTTGATGCTCAACAGAAGCAGCAGCTTGAAAGGGCCGCAGTGCGACAGTTTCATCCACGATGTGTGGAATGGCTGGATTCTTAAAAAATGCTTGCATTCAAGCGACTGCTGTGCTATGATATCAAAGGTTTTATACTTGGTCTACGCGCAATATTCCTCAGCGGTTCACTCAGTATAGAACGAATAAGAAAACAGGAGGAAATAACATGTTATTAAAAAGCGAAAAACAGGCAATTATGAAAGAGTATGCACGTTTTGAAGGAGACACAGGTTCTCCAGAGGTACAGGTAGCTGTTTTGACCTACAGAATCAACCAGCTGACTGAGCACTTCAAGGAGCACAAGCACGATTACCACTCTCAGCGCGGTCTGATGAAGATGGTTGGTCGTCGTAGAAACCTGCTGGCATACCTGAAGAATAAAGACCTGAACCGTTACAAGGAACTGATTTCTCGTCTGGGACTGCGTAAATAGTAAAAAAGCTCGAAAAGAGCTTTTTTTCTTTTATTGGCTTTTAAAATATGATATCATGGTAAAGATAAGAAAAATAGAGGTGAAGAACGTGGCGAAACAGGTATTTCGTTTAGATTTCTGTGGGCGTGGGCTCACAGTGGAAACTGGTGAAGTGGCAAAACAGGCAGGTGGAGCTGTCCTGGTCAGATATGATGACACCGTTGTATTATCAACAGCTACAGCCAGCAAGCAGGCAAAGGAAGGCATTGACTTCTTTCCGTTGACCGTTTTATTTGAAGAAAAGCTGTATTCTGTTGGTAAGATTCCCGGTGGATTTTTACGCAGAGAGGGAAGACCGAGTGAGCATGCGACGCTGACGGCTCGTATGATTGACCGTCCGATCCGTCCATTGTTTGCGGATGGCTTCCGCAATGAGGTACAGGTTGTGAATACGGTGTTATCCGTAGATCAGGACTGTACACCGGAAATGACAGCAATGTTTGGGGCATCCCTGGCACTGTGTGTTTCCGATATCCCGTTCAACGGTCCGATTGCCGGTGTTATGGTAGGACGCGTGGATGGCGAATACATCATCAACCCGACGCCGGAGCAGCTGGAGAAGAGTGATATCAACCTGACAGTTGCCGGTACAAAGTATGCCGTGAATATGGTAGAATCCGGGGCGAAGGAAGTAAGCGAGGAAGCGATGCTGGGTGCTATCATGTTCGGTCATGAGCACATCAAGCAGCTGGTTGCCTTTCAGGAAGAAATCGCGGCAGCCGTTGGAAAAGAAAAGATGGAGGTTAAGCTGTATACCGTGGACGAGGACATCGACCGCGAGGTGCGTGCACAGTTTGAACAGCCGATCCGTGATGCGGTATCCATCGAAAAGAAGCTGGAACGCTATGGCAAAATCGATGAGCTGACAGAGGAAGCTGTCGCTGTATTCGATGCCAGGGAATATGAAAACGAAGCCGCAAAGGCGAAGGTGCTCAAGCAGGTAAAACAGATTTGCCACAGTATTGAGGCAGATGAGGTACGCCGCTTGATCATCGAGGATAAGGTGCGTCCGGATGGTCGTAAAATCGATGAAATCCGTCCGCTGGACTCTCAGGTAGACATTCTGCCAAGAGCACACGGCAGTGCGCTGTTTACCCGTGGGGAAACACAGGTGTTAAGCGTTACGACGCTGGGACCGATGAATGATAATCAGATCATTGATGATTTAACAGAGGTGGAGACGAAGCGCTTCATGCATCACTATAACTTCCCGCCGTATTCCGTAGGAGAAACAGGACGTATGGGAAGCCCTGGCCGTCGTGAGATCGGTCATGGTGCACTGGGTGAGCGTGCACTGTCCCAGGTACTGCCAAGTGTTGAGGATTTCCCTTACACGATTCGTACGGTAGCCGAGGTAACCGAATCCAACGGTTCTTCCTCCCAGGCATCCATCTGTGCCGGAACCATGTCGCTGATGGCGGCTGGTGTACCGATCAAGGCGCCGGTGGCTGGTATTGCCATGGGTCTGATCATGGATGAGGAAAACGGAAAGTACACCGTATTGACGGATATTCAGGGTATGGAGGATCACTTCGGTGACATGGACTTTAAGGTTGCCGGTACAAGCAAGGGTATCACAGCACTGCAGATGGATATCAAGGTGACAGGAATCACAAAGGAAGTATTTGAAGAAGCTCTGGCACAGGCGAAGGTTGCCCGCGCGCAGATTCTGGAAAATATGATGGCGGCAATCAGCGAGCCGAGAGAAGATGTCGGAACCTATGCTCCGAAGATCGAGCAGTTCTATATCGATCCGGAAAAGATTCGTGAGGTTATCGGACCAAACGGCAAGATGATCAACAAGATCATCGAGGCGAGTGATGATGTCAAAATCGATATCGAGGATGACGGACATGTGGTCATTTATCATATGGACCGTGCGGCAATCAATCATGCAGCGGATATGATCCGTGATATCGTGCGGGAAGCCAAGGTTGGAGATATTTACGAGGGCAAGGTTGTCCGTATTGAAAAATTCGGTGCATTTGTTAATCTGTTCCCGGGAACAGATGGACTGCTGCATATTTCCAAAATCAATCATGAGCGTGTCAACAAGGTGGAGGATGTATTGAACATCGGTGATACGGTTCGTGTTAAGGTTACGGAAATCGATGACCGCGGCCGTGTGAATGTCAGTGCCAAGGCACTGCTTCCTAGACCAAGACCGGAAAAGAAGGAAGAAGCGAAGGCTGAGGATGCAAAGCCTGCAGCTGTAGCGGAAGATAACAAAGAAGCGTAACGAACAGAATGGAGGCAATCCAGACGGACTGCCTCTTTTTATGTATTTTTTTCAATACCGGCTTTTATAAACGGATGCAATCCCTGTGTTTGCGGCGTTAGAAACTTTTATGAAAATTTATGAAAATAATCATAGGTATTCACATTCCTTTGTGGTAGAATATATGCATGAGGTGAATCGAATGAACTGGTTAACGGAATTGGAAACGTACAAGGATGCGTTCATCCAAGACCTGAGAGGTCTGATTGCCATTCCTTCTGTGCGGGATGACAAAACAAAGACAGCCCATGCGCCGTTTGGCACAGGCTGCAGAAAAGCACTGGATTATATGCTGGAACTTGGGAAAAGAGAAGGCTTTCAGATAAAGGATTACGACGGCTATGCCGGCGTGATTGCATATGGGGAAGGGGAAGAAAGCGTCGGTGTGCTGGCGCATTTGGACATTGTGCCGATCGGAGAAGGCTGGAGCAGAGATCCCTTTGGTGGTGAAATCGTGAACGGGTATATGTTCGGACGCGGGACACTGGATGATAAAGGACCTGCCATGGCCGGCTTTTATGCGCTTAAAATGCTGAAGGATAAGTGAATCGAAAGGGCATTCTGATTCTGGGCTGTGATGAAGAAAGCGGCATGGAGTGCATGAACTACTATACAAAGCATGGAGAGCTTCCAACCCTTGGCTTTACACCGGATGCGGATTTTCCGGTGATCTATGGAGAAAAGGGCGGTCTGCATGTGGAGCTGAGTGGTACGTGTGATACTGTGATTACAAGCATGCATGCGGGAGAGCGCAGCAATATCGTGATTGGACAGGCAAGTGCTGAGGTGAAGGACTGGAAGGAAGCATACATGGATGCGTTTGCTTTCTATCTGCGTGCCTTTGATTTGAAGGGAAGCGTGGAAACCCTAGACAATGAGAGTGCTGTTCTGCATATGGAGGGTGTCTTTGCACATGCCGCCATGCCATATAACGGTGTAAATGCGGCTCTGCATCTGTTAAATTTCATCGGCTGTACCTATGGCGATAAATTTGCCCACGATACCTATACCATGCTAAAGGACTGGCAGGGAAAACCGCTGGGTATTGATATAGACGGTGCCTACATGGGCTTTTTGACCATGAATACCGGTATTGTAAACATCGAGCAGAACGAGGCGAGCATCGTAATCGATATCCGCTATCCAAACGACGCAGATCCAACACGCATTATGAAGGGCTTTAGCGATACGGCGAAGAAGCTTGACTATGCACTGGATGTGCAGCTGAAGAAAAACACGAAGCCGCTGTTTGTTGACCCCAATTCAGAGCTGGTACAGACGTTGAGCGGTGTCTATCGTGACTATACCCACGATACCTTTACGCCGAATATGACGATTGGCGGCGGAACCTATGCAAAGAAATTTGAAAATTTTGTAGCATTTGGTCCAGAATTACCAAATAGGGAGCAGCCAAAGGATATGTTTATCGGCGGCTGTCACCAGAAGGATGAGGCGATTCACATCGATGACCTGATGCGAGCGGCTGCCATCTATACTGCTGCGGTAGAGCAGCTTGCGAAATAATATGAGGAGCAAACGAATATGAGAATGCGAAAACTGCCCTGGGCTCAGGATTTTCTGAAAGAGCAGGAGGTTGTGGTTGCGGATGCGGCGGCACTTGCCGGAGCATGGAAGCAGACCCTGAAGCGTGAGGAGCTGCATGTGGAAATCGGAACAGGCAAGGGGGATTATTGGGTGCAGATGGCACAGCAATATCCGTCGGCATTGAGAAAAACATCAATGTGGCTGCCCTGGCTGTACGCAAGTATACCCAGCTGGAGAAGCAGCCGGAGAATATGCTGTATATTCAGGGAGATGCCGAGGTGATTGACACCTGGTTTGCACAGGGAGAGGTCGATGTGATCCATTTGAATTTTTCCGATCCCTGGCCGAAAAAACGTGCCCATAAAAAACGGTTATCCAATCATGCCTTCATTGCGCGCTATGCACACATTCTGAAGCCGGATGGCGAAATTCAAATGAAAACGGACAACAGTGCTCTGTTTGAATATTCGCTCATGGAATTTCAGGAGGAGGGCTGGCGGCTGAAGGAAGTAAGCGTTGACTATCGCCGCGAGGAGCATGCAGAGGATGTCATAACGGAATACGAACGCCGTTTTCTGGAAAAGGGACAGCCGATCTATCGGGCGGTCTTTGTGAAGGGCGGTCAGGAAAAGGATGCACCTTTCCCTGAGAAATAGGATAGAATACTAAAAAAGGAGCGATATGATGAAAGAATATATGACTGCATTACATTCCATGGAGGAATTTCAGGCGGCTGCCGCAAAGGACGGCGTCAGCATCTTTACATTTTCTGCGAACTGGTGTCCGGACTGCCGCTTTATTGAGCCGTTCATGCCAAAGCTGGTAGAGGCATTCAGCGACTATACGTTTTATTATGTGGACCGCGATGAAAATATCGATATCTGTCAGGCACTGATGGTGATGGGGATTCCAAGCTTTGTTGCCTATAAGGATGGTAAGGAAAGCGGCCGCTTTGTTTCCAAGCTGAGAAAAACTGAAAAAGAGATCAACGACTTTCTGGCTGCCCAGAAATAGCGAAAGGACGATGATGTATGTCAGTATTTAAAAAACTTGCAGGCCTTCTGTTTGAAGAAACAGATGCCGAGGTTCTGGCAGAGGATGAACTGGAACCGATCGAAATCAAGGAAAAACCAAAGAAAACAACGGCTTCTCCTGTCGTAGAGGAAGAAAAAACGCATGTGCAGATGGAGTCATATTTTAATCCGCATGCAGCCGCAGCGAAGGAGCCGAAAAAGGAAGAAAAGAAGTTTGTGACCATTGATCTGGAGGAAAAGCCGAAGGAGAAGGAAAAGGAAGCAATCGTTTTGAGTGAGGAGCCTCTGCGTGTGAAAAAGCCTGTGAAGCGCGAGGAGAAAAAGGAATTTGAGTTTTCACCTGTCATTTCTCCAATTTTCGGTTCCAGTGAAGAAGAGAGCAAGCCGAAGAAGAAGAGTGCGGCACCGCTGCCGCAGCGCGCAAAGAAAAAAAATCCTCTGGGAACCATTATCTCCCCGTATTACGGTGTCGGTGAGCTGGAGGAATTTGAAGCGAAGGCACAGGAAAAAATCGAAAAAAAAGAAAAGCTGAAAAAGGAAGAGCTTCCACAGCAGGAGGTTGAAAAATACGACCTGGAGGAAGAAATCAACAGCGTTCCGCTGGAGGATATGATTGAAAAAACACCAGGCGAGGACAGCGATGATCTGATGCAGATTTCTCTGTTTGGAGAATCTACACCGATTAGCAGCGTTGATGATGCGATCAATAAAGAGTAAAAGAGGTGTTTCTAATGCATTATCATTTCATTGGAATTAAAGGAAGCGGCATGGCGTCTCTTGCGACGATCGTTGCAGATCGCGGGGATGAGGTCAGCGGCTCCGATATTGAAAAATATATATTTACCCAGCAGCCACTGGAGGAGCGTCATATTCCGATTACGTCATTTTCGGCTGATAATATTCATGAGGGAGATACTGTGATAATCGGAAATGCTTTCAATGAATCCAATCCGGAGGTGAAAAAGGCGCTGGCTATGGATACTGTGAAAACCTACTGGTATCATGAGTTTCTAGGCAGTCTTGCTAAAGAATACACATCGATATCCGTAGCGGGTACACATGGCAAAACGACGACAACCGGCATGCTGTCCCATGTTATGAGCCTGGCGGCGCCAACCGGTTATCTGATTGGTGATGGAACCGGAGAAATGCCGAAGGACAGCCGTTATTTTGTGCTGGAATCCTGTGAGTATCAGCGTCATTTTCTGGCATATAAGCCGGAATATGCCATTATCACCAATATTGAGCTGGATCATGTTGATTATTATAGGGACATGGAGGACTACTGCGACGCATTTGAGGCTTTTGCGAATCAGATCCAAAAGGGTGTTGTACTCTTTGGAGACGATGCGGCTGTGCGCTCCCTGCATGTGAAAACAGAACATTTATATTACGGCTTAGAGGATCATAATGATGTCCAGGCGGTACATGTGAAGCAAAGCGAGGACGGCATGCAGTTTGATGTGCTGTATCGTAAGAAGCTGTTCGCACATTTTGATCTGCCATTTGTCGGTAAGCCATTGTTGTGGAACAGTCTGGGCGTAATCGCTATCGGTATCATGGAGGGGCTGAGCAAAGAATTGCTGCAGGAGGGACTGCAAAGCTTTCCCGGTGTAAAACGCAGGTTTACAATCGAAGAAAACGGGGATAATGTTTATATCGATGATTATGCACATCACCCGACCGCTGTGAAATATATGATCGAGGCAGCACGCATCAAGTATCCGGGAAAGAAGGTAATTGCCCTGTTTAAGCCGGATCGCTATTCCCGTATCTATTATTTCATGGATCGTTTTGCAAAAGAGCTGAATCAGGCGGATGAAGTGTATCTGTGTCATTTTCCGGAGAATGCGGCAAAAGAAGACGGCATCGATATTACGATTTCTGACCTTGCGGATAAATGTGAGAAGGCGACTGTCATCAATGAGGATGAGGAAGCGGCAAGGCTGCTTGCACAGCGCGGTCCGGCCGTATATCTGTTCATGAGCAGCAAGGATATATACAAATTAAAAAATATTGTAAAAACTTTTCAATAGAAGTTGAAAAAACTTACAAATTGTTTTAGAATAAATAAAGAGGTGTTTCTATGGGTTTAGATCAATTATTGGAATTAACAAGCAGTGTCGCCAGCAAGGCATTGCCGATCTGTGGTGTCGTAGTGCTGATTTTCCTTGCTGTTTTTGTGAAGCATCTGATCGTTTTATTGAAAAATGCGAATGATGCCGTAGTGAAGATGGCAAAGACGCTGGAAACGACAAACCGGCAATTAGAAACACTGGACAAGCCGCTGAATACGCTGAACGAGCTGAGTGAAACGGTAGATTGTGTTCACGAGGCGAGCAAGCATGCGGTACGTTCCACTCTGGTAGCTGTCATAGAGAATTTTTCTTCCATCAAGGACTGGGTGTTTGCCGGTATGAAGAAGGAAGACGATCGTGATGAAGAGGATGGAGTGAGTGAATAATCATGGATAACGAACGAGAAAAAGAAGTCGAGGATCTGGAACAGAAGGCGAAGTACACCATTATCACCATGGAATGTGACGATGATGAGAGCGAGCGTTCAAAGAAAATTCTGGATGATGCTGCCAAACAGCTACAGCGCCTTTTTCAGGAAATGCGTGACTGGCTGCGTGAGCATGCGGATTCCATGGAAGTGAACGAGCGAATGGAACGTTTGAAACAAGAGACACAGAGGCTGCTTGCGTCAACACAGGATGCTCTGCAGCGGTTTTCACAGCGTGAGGATGTGCAGGCGGGCAGCAAAAAGGCTGTCGCTGCCGCGGATAAGCTTGCAGGCTATGTACAGGAAGGCATACAGGAGGTTCGTCAAAACGAATATGTACGCCGATCTGTTCACGCCGTAGCGGATACGGTCGATACGCTGCGCAATGACGAGCAGGTGAAAAAAGGCGTAAGAAAGCTGAAAAAAGGAACACTGAAAGCGGCGGAGGCTGCCTTTCAGGGACTGAAGCGTGTCTTGGACACAGATGAAGACGACAGTCGGAAGGGATAACAGGTTATGAAAAGAATTACGATTTATGATGTAGCAAAGGAAGCCGATGTATCGCTGGCAACAGTATCCCGTGTAATCAACGGTTCAGAGGTCGTGCGCGAGGATACCCGTATCAAGGTACAGGAAGCCATTGAAAAGCTGGGCTACAAGCCAAATGCGATTGCACAGGGACTGGCATTGCAGAAAACCACAACGATTGCGCTGATCGTTCCGGAGGCAAGCTATTTCTATACCGGACAGATCATCAATGGTCTGATCGATGTGGCAAAAATATATAAATACAACATCATGCTGCATACAACAACCGAGGGTATTACGGAAATGAACGATATCATTGAAAATATCATCAAATCCCGTGTGGATGGTGTTGTGATTTTCAATGACAAGCTGAATAAGGAAGAATTGAATCAGCTGACCAGATATCAGGTGCCGATCGTTGTCATCGGCAATAAGATGAGTGATGATACCGTGGGCAGTGTCTATGTGGATTATGCGAACCTTGTATATGAATACGCAAGCGGCTGCATCAAGCAGGGCAAGAAAAATATTGCACTGGTAGAGGACCGCAAGAATCCACAGATGATCAAGCAGCTGCTGGACGGATTGAACAGAGCATTTGAAGAGCAGGGGATGAAATTTGAAAACTTCATTCAAATACCAAAGGAATACCGTTCCTCCTATCTGTTCCTGAAGGAGTACATGAAGCAGGGGATTCGCCATGATGTAGTGATCACCTATCGTGATTCCCAGGCGATGGCGGTGATGAATACCGCGAAGGAAGCAGGCATCAGCATTCCGGATGAAATGGAATTGATCTGTATTCTGGACAGCAAATACAATGCAATGGCACGTCCGCAGATTTCCGGATTTAAGATTCCGGATTATGATTTAGGTGCTGTGGCTATGCGTCTGTTGACAAAGATGCTGCACGATGAAAATGAAGTTACCGATAAGGAAATCGAGCTGAGCTACATTTACACACCGAGAAAATCTACAAAATAGGATTGACAATTTTTAAAATTACAGATATCCTGAATAAGGAAAGCGTTGATAAGAAAAGAGCTTAGGGATGATCCCTTCAGAGAGCAGCTGGCTGGTGAAAAGCTGTGGGATGCCTTGAGAAATACACCTTGGAGCTGTCTACTGCAAAGGTAGAACGGATTGCCCCGTTATGGCATTGAGTGCTTCTGTATAGAAGAACTAAGGTGGTACCACGCTATGTTGCGTCCTTGGATGACAGGGGCGTTTTTTTATTTCAGAAAGGAAGACGATGATGAAATTATTTGATGAATTGAAATACCGCGGACTGATCAATGATGTGACAAGTCCGGAGCTGGAAGAGAAATTAAACAACGGAGGGCTGACCTTCTATATCGGAACCGATCCGACCGGTGATTCCCTGCATATCGGACACTACTCCTCTTTGCTGTGTGCGAAGCGGTTAAAGGAGCATGGACACCATCCAATCATGCTGGTTGGAGGAGCAACCGGGTTTATCGGAGATCCGAAGGCAAGCGGTGAGCGCAATATGCTGACAAAGGAGGTGCTGGAGTATAACTACCAGAGTCTGAGTAAGCAGATTGAAGAGCTGTTTGGCTTTGAAATGGTAAATAATCTGGATTGGACAAAGGATATTTCTGTAATTGATTTCCTGCGGGATTATGGAAAATACTTCAATGTCAATTACATGATCAACAAGGAAACGGTGAAGCGTCGTCTGGATGCCGGTATCAGCTATACCGAATTTTCCTACATGATTTTGCAGGCGCTGGACTTTTTGCACCTGTATGAGGAGAAGGGCTGTACGCTGCAGCTTGGCGGACAGGATCAGTGGGGGAATATCACAAGCGGTCTGGAGCTGATCCGCAAGAAGCATGGAGCGGATGTTGCGTGCTATGGGCTGACGATGCCACTGATTACCAAGGCTGACGGTACGAAATTTGGAAAGAGCGAGTCCGGTACGGTATGGCTGGACAAACATAAAACAAGTGCCTATGAAATGTATCAGTTCCTCGTAAACTCCGAGGATGAAAAGGTAATTGATTACCTGAAGAAGCTAACCTTCCTGAGCAAGGAGGAAATCGACGCGCTGGAGGAAAAGGTGAAAACCGAACCGCATTTCAGAGAGGCACAGAAAACACTTGCGAAAGAGGTTGTTACCTTCCTGCATGGGGAAGAGGAATACAATAAGGCCTTGAAAATCACCAATGCACTGTTTAAGGGAAATATCAAGGAGCTGGATGCCGGTGAGCTGCATGATGCTTTAAAGGGCTTTGAGGCTAGCAGCATCGATGATGAGCTGACCTTGACGGATACGCTGGTACAGGCTGGTATTGCAAGCAGCAAGCGAGAAGCAAGAGAATGGATCAATCAGGGCTCTATTCAGATCAACGGAGACAAGGTGAAGGATGTGGAATTTATCGTATCCTCAAACAATGCAATCTCTGAGGGACGTACATTGATCAAAAAGGGAAAACGAAATTATTTTGTGATTTCACAGAAATAGAGCAGAAAAATGAGAAGAAGGCAGACTGCAGTACGAAGGATCTATGCGCAGTCTGCTTTTTTTTGTGACGCCTTGATGCACTGCGCTTCGCATTTCCTCCGATTTCCATGTGCAAACGGCTTTCCTAATGGCAAAAGCCTGTTTGCGACATACAATGGCGTAAGGAGGGATAGTGTGAAAATTGCAGTTATATGCAGTGATGAAAGAATGATACAGGTCTATGACAATCTGTCCAAGGACTTTTCTGTTGATCGTCTGGATGCGCAAACAGACTTTTTGAATCTGCCGCAGTATCAGGCAGTGGTTTTCCCGGTAAAGGGCGTCGATGATTTCGGCTATGTCCGCATACAGGAGCAGGCGATTCACATACCACATGCCTTTTACGAAATGCAGGGAAAGGATTGTTTGTTATTCTGCGGAATTCGTAATGCAGTACTGGATGCGTTGCCGCAGCGAAAAATCTATTATATGCTGGAGGAAAGCGTGATTCATGAGAATGCCATATTGACCGCAGAGGGTGTGCTGAATGAGCTGATCAGCTGTATCTGTAAGAGTATGTATGATATACAGGTCGATATCGTCGGATATGGCCATTGCGGACAGGTGATTTATGATATGCTGAAAAATCTGCATGTCCGTGTTCGCATCATACGAAGAGAGTGTAAAGCGGAGGGTGACTTTCTGCCGGTTCGTGACTGGGAAAATTGCGGAGATGTCATCATTCATACGGCAACCGGTGTTATGATCGCACCTTCCAGAATGCGTTCCTGGAAAAATAAGCCGGTCATCATCGATATCTCTACACCGGATCTGATTGATCTGAAGGCAGCACATGAGGAAGGCATTTCCGTGATCAAGGCAGGCAATCTGCCGGGACGCTTCGCCTGTATCAGCGCAGGGAATATCATAGCGGAATGTATAAGGGGGAAACTGAACAATGGAAAATAAACGCATTCTGTTCGGTATCTGCGGCTCTTTCTGTAACCATGCGGCAGTTCTCGAGCAGCTGACAGCATTGTGCGAGCACAACGACGTGACGGCTGTCGTCAGTGAAAATGTATATACATGCTCCACCCGTTTTTTTGATAAGGATGTATTCCTGGGAAAAGTAAAGGATGTGACAAAGCATGACATCATCCATACAATCGTGGAAGCAGAGAAAGTTGGGCCGGCAAACGCATATGATATAATGGTGATTGCTCCCATGACAGCCACCGTTGCAGCAAAGATGGCACATGGTATTTACGATCATCCGGTTACACTGTCTGCGAAAGCCATGATTCGCAACCAGCGGAATATCGTGTTTGGTATTGCGACAAATGACGGTCTGGGAATCAGCGGGGTGAATATCTTTTCCCTGATCAATATGAAGCATTTTTATATCATACCGTTTCGGCAGGATGCCCCTTTTTCCAAGGAGCGAAGCATCGTTTCCGATTGGGAGCTGATGGAGCAGACGATGGATCAGGCCTTAAACGACAGACAGCTGCAGCCAATTTTACTGGGAGGCAGATAAGCTATGAAAAAACTGATGGTTGCTTTGGTAACACCGTTTACCAGGGATAACAAAGTGGACTACAAATCAATGGATCGCATCCTTCACCGGCTTTTGAAGGAGGGGTGTGACGGCTTCATCGTATGCGGGACAACGGCAGAAACACCGACACTCTCTCATAACGAGAAGCTTTCCATCCTTCGCCATGTCATCAAACGCGTGAAGCATCGCGCAGAGATTTGGTATGGCTGCGGCAGCAACGATACAGCTGCGACAATTCTGGCATGCAGGGAAGCACAGAAGGAGGCGATTGATGGCGTATTGATTGTAACACCATATTACAGCAAGCCGAATGCTGCCGGGCTGTATGCCCATTATGATGCAGTTGCTACTGCTGTGGATACCAATCTTATGCTGTATAATGTGCCATCAAGAACCGCTGTGGAGCTTACCTATGAAACCATACATGCTCTGCTTGAGAAGCACAAGAACATAACAGCATTGAAGCAGGCCTGTTCCAATCTGGACATGGTGCGCAGGCTGAAGCAGCAGCATCCTGAGTTTCTGATTTACAGCGGGGAGGACGGCTTCTTTGATGAGGGCTTTGATGCCGGCATGGATGGACTTATCTCTGTCATGGGGCATGTATGCATGAAGGAGCTACGAACCTATTGTGATGATGAACGCGTTGATAACCGGCTGCGCCGGAGGCTCTATGAGCTGGCGGCTTTGACATTTACGGAAGCATCGCCGGCACCGGTAAAATATATGCTCCATCTGCAGGATGCGTGTGAAAATATCCTGCGATTGCCACTGGTTACCGTCAGTGAAGCAGCGGAAAACAGAATTCAGGAGTATTTCACGAAATATCGACACCGATTGGAGGATTGAGCTGATAGGATGAAATCGGTGATACAATGGTACAAATCAAGGTGTTTGATGAGGAGCATGAGGATGATTTGACAGAGGTGGTGAATAGCTGGCTTCAGGAGCATGCGGATATCCGTTTGCTGGATATTAAATTTTCGACAGCTGTGAGTGATTTTGAAGAGGAACAGATTTACTGCTTCAGTGCGATGGTGATTTTCAGCACATAGATTTCGGACAGTGGCGCATACTAACAGCGTGGAGGTGTAAACCATGCAGAAAAAAACCGAAATCCTATGCAGCGTACACAATTGTGTTTATAACAAGGATGCATGTTGTAACGCAGAAACAATTAGCGTTTGCTGTGATAACTGTGTTCATCCAAATGATTGTCACGAAACGGAATGCAAATCCTTCCGCTGCAGATGTACAAAATAAAACAGTCCTGCGGACTGTTTTATTTTCGCTGTTGTGTGTGAATCATGGGCTGGAAAGCAGCCTGCTGTCTTGAAACCTTGGCGACTTCCTGAAATGCCTGTGCCTTGCAGATCCCTTCGCTTAGCGCAGGCATCGCTCTTTGTGTCGATACTGCAGCGGTGTGCAGTGATAGGTGTTTTGAAAGGTCTGAATAAAGCTGGATGGATAACGGTAGCCAACGCGGGCAGCAATTTCACGGATGCTCAAATCACTGGTACAAAGCAGGGCTGCTGCCTGCGTCATCTTTAAGGAAAGCGAAAATTCCCGAATGCTCATGTGATAATAGTAGCGAAAGCCGGCCTTCAGCTTCTGTGGATCAATCAGCAGGCTGCGGCTTAAAGCGTGAATCGTAGGTGGATCAGCGATATTGTCCAGCAAACGCTGGTGCGCCTTTTGAATTGCAAGATAATCCGCCTCCTGCAGATGAATGGTCCGGCTGCCAAGCTGTAGGGTTCCATAATCCATCTGTCTGGAAAATGCAGAATTCCTTTGCGTGGTCTGCTGTGCAAGAATGCTCAGACATTGCAAGAGTGCACCCTCGACATAAAGCGGTGTCAGCTCCTGCTGTGTATGCAGCCGGCGAAGCTGATGAAATATAGGATACAGCTGTGCAGGAAGATGGGGGTAGGTGTGATTGACAGTCAGCTGCTCTTGCAGCGGGATGACATAGCCACGCTTTGCCAATGCTGTTAGATATGCAGGATGTATGGCAAATTCCATACCAATCAGGTGATCGTTTCGTTTCCATGACTGCGTACCGCAGGGATGCTCTTCCCAAACGAGAAAGGCAGCCGGCTGCTGGCTTCGTATGTCCTGTTCCTGCTGCTGTACTCTGGTAGTTCCTTCTTGTACAAGTCCGAATCGCAACAAAGCTTCGGGATGATCAAAGTGTATGGTAAAAGGATGGGGGACTGTGTAATTCGCAATACTGAAGGCAAATAAATCCGGCTGGTAAAAAACATCAAGGAAATCATTAAAGCCTTTTTTGCCATAGCTGCATCTTTGCGACATCTCTGTTTTTTGCAGACCCAGTTCACGTGTGAAAATATCGCGAAGCATGCGGGAGCTGGTGGATGTATACATAAAAAAAACCTCCTGTTTTCCTATTATATCAAACAAGCGGACATGGTATCCAGCATAATGCTGTTGGATGTTAAAATAAGGATAACGGGTGAATGGCTTGCAGAAGGGTGTGTGATTTGTTATAATGGCACGCGTAAGTTAGAATAAGCTAACAGATTAGGAGGATGTGTATGAAAAAGAAAATATGGATGCTCTGTGTACTTGTTTTGACGCTTGCTATGGTAAGCGGGTGTCAAAGCAAACAGGAAGCATCTGCAGCAGATAAGATGATAACGGTTAAGGATGCAAAGGGAGAGGTTGCGATACCGGCAGATCCGAAGCGAATCGTGGATTTGAGCGGAAACAGTGATATCTTATCGCTGCTGGGATATTCCATTACTGGTACGGCGAACTCCGATGCCTACGATTATACCAGGTTTCCATCCTATCTTCAGGAAACATTACAGGGTGCGAAAATTCTTGGCTACAGTATGCAGGATTCTATGGATATTGAGGGCATACTGGAGTTGCATCCGGATTTGATCATCATCTCCGGCGTACAGGAAAAAATGTATGAGCAGCTGAAGGAAATTGCACCGACCATCATGGTGGAGCTGGCGCAGACTGATTGGCGACAGGATGTGGAAACCTTTGCCCGTATGATGCAGCAAAAGGAGCGTGCTGACGCATGGCTGAAGAGCTATGATGAGAAAGCGAAAAAGGCCGGTGCAGCCGTTCGTAAGGCGAATGGCGAGGATGCAACCTATCTGGCACTGCTGGCAAGCGGTGGGCAGCTGTTTGTATTTGATGCGGCGGGAATCGGAAGTGTGCTTTATGAGGATATGGGCTTAAAGAAGCCGGCCAATATGCCAAAGCAGGATTCCATCAGCCTTCCTGTTATCTCCTATGAGGGACTGGCGGATCTGGATGCCGATCATCTGATCGTTGTTGGCACGGATGCTGATATGAAGGCGTTGAAAAAGAACAGTATCTACAAAACGATGCAGGCTGTAAAAAACAAGCAGGTGACAGAGCTGCCGTCAAGCCCGTATTTCAATATCGGTTACAGCAGTGTCGGAAGAGACGTGTTTCTGAATGAGGTCCAAAGCCTGCTGGTAAAGTAAGATGCGCAGCAGGGTTTCAATTACGGCAGCAATCGGTATTCTGCTGTTGCTGCAGGGCATCGTCCTATCGGTTCTGATAGGGGCGAAGGATATTCCCTTCGATGATGTGCTGCATGCCCTCTTTGAGTATCAGGGAACGCTTCATGATCAGCTCATTCGCAATGTGCGTTTGCCGCGTGCGCTAAGTGCTTTGCTGTGCGGGGGACTGCTTGCAGCCAGCGGTGTGATGATGCAGGGGATTTTGCGGAATCCGATTGCAGAACCATCCATTCTCGGTATCACACAGGGCTCTGTGCTGTTTGTGGCATGCGCTTCCGTATTTCCGCTGCTTGCTGCTGTTGGAAATTTCTGGATGGCGCTGCTTGGGGTCGGCTGCAGTGGGCTGGTGCTGTTTCTATTTGCGGTGAAAAATGCCGGGCGACAGGATGTCTCGCGTATCCTGCTGGCTGGAACCGCCTTCAGTATGTTCTTTCTATCGACAGCGTCCCTGACAGCACTTGTACAAAATCGCTCACAGGAGCTGGCGTTCTGGATTGCCGGCGGGTTTCGGCAGGCGGATTGGGGAGCAGTCATTGGATTGGGAGTAGTGACACTTTTCTGTATGAGTGTTTTCCTACGACTGAGCGGCAGGGTTAATCTGCTTTCTCTTGGGGATGAAGCTGCCATCTCCCTTGGTGTTGATGCGGCAGGATTGAAAAAGCAGGTCATTCTGGCGATGATTCCCCTTTGTGCGATGTGTGTGGCAGTTGCCGGCAACATTGGCTTTGTCGGACTGTTTGTTCCGCATATCCTACGCAGAGTGCTCTCGCGGGATATCCGCTATTTGCTTCCTCTCAGCTTTTTGTATGGAGGTGTGATGCTGGTGTTTGCGGATATCGCTGCCAGAACGCTGAGCGCACCGTATGAGCTTCCGGTCGGCTTGTTTACCGCCATATTGGGAATACCGGTGTTTCTGCTGCTAGTCAGAAAGGAGGGCGGCTGATGCAAAAACGACATAGGATTTTGGTGCTGTGTGTGCTCCTGCTGCTTGCTGCTATGGCGCTTTCCATCATGACCGGCAGCTATTCGATCAGCCCCTCTGACCTGTTGACAACATTGCTGAACAAGGGAAGCAGAGCGCATACATTTGCAATCTTTCAGATACGGCTTCCACGCATTGTACTTGCACTACTTGTTGGAAGCGCACTGGGAGTATCCGGCACCATCTTGCAGGGGATTACGAAGAATCCGCTTGCGGAGCCCGGTATGATCGGTATCAATGCGGGAAGTGCCCTGTTTGTCGTATTGTGGATTTCGCATGGAGCGAACGCCTACAGCAGCTCCCTTTCTGATGGGAAGGTGTTGCTCATGCCGCTGCTTGCCATAGCCGGCGCATTTTGCACAACAGCCTTTTTATATGGTTATTCATGGCGCAATGGAATCCGCCCGATTCGTTTCCTTCTTACCGGTGTTGGTGTGAATGCCGGCATTACAGCAGTTATCAGCTTTTATCAGCTGCAAATGAGCAGAGGTGATTATAATCAGGTGCTGATGTGGACCAATGGCTCCTTGTGGGGAAGCAGCTGGCGCTATATTCTTGTCAGTGCTCCGCTGATCCTTTTGCTGCTGGTGCTGGTATGGACACACAGCAGAACGCTGGATATCCTTTCACTTGGAGATGAAGGGGCAGCGGCACTTGGGGTTTCCACGCAGCGAACACGGATATGGTTTCTGGCAGCCGCAGCGGCGCTTGCGGCACTGGCAACAGCTGTTGCCGGAAGCATTGCATTTCTGGGGCTGCTGGGACCACAGATTGCGCTTCGTATCGCTGGTGTGCGGCATCGTCTGCTGCTGCCGCTTGCAGCATTGATCAGCTCCATTTTGCTGATTATTGCGGATATGCTGGCAAGAAATCTGTTTTCACCGTTGGAGATTCCGGTGGGAATTCTGGTTTCCATGATTGGCATTCCTTATTTTATTTATCTGATGATGAAACTCGATAGGAGGTCGTAGCATGACATTGGAGGTACAGAATCTGTATGCCGGATATGAGGACAGTCATGTCCTGCAGGATGTCAGCCTGCAGATACCGGAAAGGAAAATCACCATGATGATCGGACCAAACGGATGTGGGAAATCAACCCTTCTGAAGACCATGGCCGGCATCATCACGCCGCAAAAGGGAGAAGTCTTACTGGATGGAGAATCGTTGAAGGGTATGAAGCGCAGACAGATTGCAAAGCGACTAGCACTGCTTCCGCAATCCCCGCTGGTACCCGAAGGTCTGCGTGTTCGTGAGCTGGTACAGTATGGCCGTTTTCCTTATCAGAAGGCGATGCAATCGCTGAATCAACAGGATCATGATATCGTTTCATGGGCAATGAAAAAGACCGGAATTTCGACTCATGCGGATGCATATGTGAACGAGCTGTCCGGTGGGCAGCGGCAGCGGGTGTGGATCGCTATGGCACTGGCACAGAAAACCGGTATCCTTCTGCTGGATGAGCCGACAACCTATCTGGATATTGCACATCAGCTGGAAATACTGGAGCTGCTGCGGGACTTAAACAAACAGGAACAGACAACGATCATTCTGGTTATTCACGATCTGAACCAGGCCGCTAAGTTTGCCGATCATGTGATTGGCATGAAGCAGGGTAGAGCGTTGTACAGTGGCAAGGCGCAGGAGGTCATTTCGGAGGAGCAGCTGCTGCAGCTGTATGATATTCATGCGAAAATCGTGCAGGACGCCAAGCACGGTTACCCGATTTGCATGGATTATGCACTGCGTAAACATACGGCTATGCCTGAGCAATGAAACGCTATCATGCTGAAATACAGACCCTGTCAATGCATATGAAGGCAATACAGCCTGTGCTTTGCCGGGTCTTTTTTTATTTTAAATCGCATACCTGAGAGCCTGAACACGTGGGTGAGCGAAAGGGGAAGAGACAGTCTTTTTTCGATTGCACACCTGCGGACAGCTGGATATTGGGACTGCTATTTTAGCTTTTTTCCTTGTGTGTTTTGTGCATAATTGTTATCCTAAATACACAAAACAATCATCGCAGGATTAGAAAATGTGGCTTAAATAGTACCTTTATGATATAATAACTCGAGAGGTGATTCCATGCGAAAATTCCCCCTTTGGTGTCTGCTCTGCTTCCTGCTGCTCACCGGCTGCGGTGATGCGCATAAAGAGGAGCAGGAGAGTATAAAAAACTATGAGAGCTATGTAGATGCTGTATTGAACAACAAGGGCAGTGAATCAAAAATCATTCCCTTTGATTATAAGCTTTCTGTATTCAAGCAGAAGGACAGCAGCTATCAGTATGAGATTATTATTTCCAATCCGCGCGTGGCGATGTACAATATTCAGGCGATTGCCGTAGATCCGGCTCTGGACAGCAACAGCAATGTCTTTCCGTGTCTGGGATTGCTGGGAGATGATGCGAAAACCTCCTTCAACATGATTCCATATCAGGCAAACGGTGCGCGCAACTTTGTCAGTAAGATCTTTCTGGACGGTATATCCGAGCATGATCAGTTTACATTGCAGGTCATGGTAACCTGGAAGGATTCCAAGCTGGTTAATACGAGCCGTGTATTCTTCACATGCAATTATGCACAGAAGGATAATGAGACGAATGGATAACGGAAGCTAGAAAGGATACGTTATATGAGTAAGAATATGGATGTTTCCAAGCGGAAGCAGTCGATTATAGCAGGAGGGCTGATCAGCTCTGCCGGCATCTTTTTTGCAAAATTCATTGGATTGTTCTATGCAGTTCCCTATAATTCCATGCTGGGATCAGCAGACAATCTGGCCTATTACGGTGTAGCCTTTAATATATATTCCTATCTGCTGAATATCTGTACAGCTGGCTTTCCGTTTGCGATTGCGACATTGATTGCGAAATACTCCACACGGGGTGATTATCAAACCTCGCTGCTGATCAAAAAGCTGTCCGCATCTTTGATGACCTGCTTTGGCTTCGGAATGATGATTATCGTAATTTTATTTTCCTCTCCGCTGGCAGCACTTGTTATGCCGGATGAAGGAAATAGCGTCAAAACGATGCAGATGGTGCTGATTCTGATTTCCTTTGCTCTGTTTTTCGTACCGCTGCTATCCAGTATCCGCGGCTTCTATCAGGGACTCAAGCATATGGAGGTCTATGCACTGTCACAGGTTCTGGAGCAGGTTGCCCGTGTTGCATTTCTGCTGAGCGCCAGTGCGATTGCGGTGTATGCATTGCATACGGATCAGGTATGGGCACTGTATTTTGGTGTGATTTCCACCAGTATATCGGCAATTTTGGCTATCATGCATCTAAAGCTCTACGATAAAAAGCAGATGCGCGAGCTCAAGCGGCTTGCCAAAAAGCAGGAAATTGCAGGGAATAACGATCGAAGAGAAATTTTAAAGGAGCTTGTGTTTATCGCATTTCCTTATTTGATTGTAGCGATACTGGGCTACAGTGATACGATTGTCAACACGCTGTTTTTGAATAAGGGTCTTGAAGCACACGGCAATACGGATGCGGAAATCTTACTCATCAGCGGCTCTATCAACTATGGTGTTTTAAAGCTGATGTCCATCCCGATGATTCTGGCACCGGGATTCTCCTCTGCCATCATACCGCATATCACTACGGCACTTACCAATCATGACCTGAAGCTGGTACGCAAAAATATCCGGGACTGTGTGGATATCGTTTTGTATATCGGACTTCCGATTTCCTTCTGTCTGTTTGTTTATGCAAAGCCCCTGTATGCCATTCTGTTTCCACCGGCAGACCCGAAGAATCTGGAGCTTTTAGCCAATATTTTGAGCTGGTTCTCCATTGAGGCATTTTTAAATACCATCGGACCGATTTTTACGGCACTGTTAATGGCGGTTGGCTTGCGCAGGCTGAATATTCGCAACCTTGCCATCATGATGGTGGTGAAATTTTCAGTGGCTTATCCGCTGTTGAAATATTTCGGTTATCAGGGGGTCGTCATGTCCAGTATTCTTGCAATGGGTATTTTTATCATTCTGGATATTTACGCATTGACAACACGCTATCAGATTCGCTGGAAGTATACGCTGCATAAGCTTCTGGTTATCCTTCTGGCGATGGTAGCTCTGTTTGCGGTCGCAAGAGGCTGTGCTTTCATCGGCTTGAAGGGCTATGGCTCCGGACGGATGCTGAGTCTTTTACAGCTTGCTGTCAATGGAACGCTTGCCATGCTGGTATACTTTGGTATTACGTATTTCTTTTCCATACCGCAGACGATTCTGCATCTGGACTTGTCACAATTGCTGAAGCGTGGAAGAAGGAGATAGGTATATGCGACTGGATAAATATCTGGCCCATGCGGGACTGGGTACCCGCAAGGAGGTCAAGCTGGCAATTCGCAAGGGCAGAGTGTGTATCAATGGAGAACTCTGCCAAAAGGACGACAGGAAAATCCAAGAGGGTGTGGATGTCGTTTGTGTCGATGGAGAGGAAATCTATTATGAGGCTGTTGTCTATATCATGCTGAACAAGCCGCAGGATGTTGTCAGTGCCACGAGTGATCCGATTTATGAAACCGTGCTGGATTGTATTGATGCCTTTTTGCCGAAGGATTGTTTTCCGGTCGGCAGACTGGACGTGGATACGGAGGGCTTGCTGCTGATTACAAATGACGGCAAGCTGGCGCATCGTCTGCTCTCTCCTAAGCATCATGTTGAAAAGACCTATCTTGTAGAGCTGGCACAGCCGCTGCAGGAGGGGGATCAAAAGAGGCTGGAAAACGGCAGTATCATTCTGGATGAGGAGCCTGTTCTTCCGGCACGTGTGGAAATTCTGGAGGATACGCAAATCCTTCTGCATATACAGGAGGGAAGATTTCATCAGGTGAAGCGAATGCTGCATGCTGTCGGTAATGAGGTTGTCTATCTCAAGCGGATTGCCATGGGACCGTTACAGCTGGATGAGGCACTTGCGTGCGGAGAATGGCGGTATCTGAGCGAAGAGGAAATCACTGCCCTGAAAAATGTGGCATGATCAGTATTGTTGTTGCGATGGACGTCAATCAGCTGATCGGCGCAAATCATAAAATGCCATGGCATTGCCCCGCAGATTTGGCTCATTTCCGTCAGCTGACACTGCATCATCATTTGCTGATGGGGAGAGTGACCTATGAGCATTTGCCGAAACGACTGGATCATAGGATTCTGCATGTCGCAGGTCATAAGCCGCTGTCCGATAGCGATGTGCTTCCCTGCAGCGATGTGGAAGCACTTTGCAGAGAATGGAAGAAGAAAGAGGAAGTGCTCTATGTATGCGGCGGCGCACAGATTTATGCTGCTGCAATCGCATATGCTGATGAGCTGTGGATCACTAGAATCGAACAGGTTTGTGCAGGGGATACCTGGTTTCCGGCGTTTTCTCCCGAAGAATTTATATTGCTTTCAGCAGAACAAAAGGAAGGATGCAGCATCATGCATTATCGCAAAAGATAAGCAGGAAGGAAGGGAACATTATGCGTTTTGTCGATCTAATAGAAAAAAAGAAACAGAAGCAGCCACTCACAAAGGAGGAGCTTCATTTTTTCATCACCGGCTATGTCCAGGGGGATATTCCGGATTATCATGTCAGTGCGCTGCTGATGGCGATTTACTTTAATGGTATGAACGCACAGGAAACAGCCTGGCTGACAGAGGAAATGCTGTACAGCGGGGATGTGATTGATCTATCGGCGATTTCCGGAAGAAAATGTGATAAGCATTCCACCGGTGGTGTCGGTGATAAAACAAGTCTTTCCCTTGCGCCAATGGTTGCGGCCTGCGGTGCTAAGGTCGCGAAAATGAGTGGGCGTGGACTGGGACATACCGGTGGTACGCTGGATAAGGTGGAATCCATCAACGGCTTTCAGGTCATGCGGACACAGGAACAGTTTATTTCACAGGTAAACGAAATAGGTCTGGCACTGATCGGACAAACCGCAACATTGGTGCCTGCAGATAAAAAGCTGTATGCTTTGCGTGATGTGACAGCTACTGTCAATTCGATTCCTCTGATTGCATCCAGCATCATGTCAAAGAAACTGGCAGCCGGCTCTGATACGATTCTTCTGGATGTGAAATTCGGAGAGGGTGCCTTCATGGAAACAAGCGAGAAAGCAAAGGAGCTGGCAGAAGCGATGATCGCCATCGGAAGCCACTTCGGCAAGGATGTCAAGGCGCTGATCAGCAATATGAATCAGCCGTTGGGCAATGCCATCGGAAATGCACTCGAGGTAAAAGAAGCGATTGCAACGCTGCAGGGAAAAGGTCCTGAGGATTTTACACAGCTGTGTCTGGAGGCCGGAAGCATCATGCTCATGCAGACAGGAATCGCAAAGGATGAAGAAGACGCAAGAAGCCAGCTGCTGGAAGTTATTCATAATGGAAAGGCACTGGATAAGCTGGTTGCCATGGTTGCGGCACAGGAGGGGGATGTTGAGCAGGTTTTGCATCCGGAGCTGCTGCCACAGGCAAAAGAGATTCTGGAAATAACATCCCGGGAAGAGGGCTATGTAAAGGAGCTGCATGCTTTGGAGCTGGGGACACTGGCGATGAAGCTTGGGGCAGGACGTATGGTTAAGGAGGATCCGGTTGATCCAGCTGTCGGAATCGTGTTAAACAAAAAGGATGGAGACTATGTGAACAAGGGAGATATTCTTGCCTATGTACACATCAATCATCCGTTACCGCAGCACTGGCTGGAGGACTTCTATCAGACCTATGTCTTCACACAGGAGAAGGTGGAAAAGCAGAAGCTGATCCATGATATCATTCGATAAATGCGTACTGCAAAAGCATTTCTGAGCACTGGCGGGATACTCACTGCCCTCAGTGTTCTCCTTTTTATATCAAATTCTGCGAACGGAATCCAAGCCATGATCCGCTGTCTTACACTGGCTTTTGGGATAATGCTTATGACAAGAGGTGTTCTTTTGCTTCTGCATGTCAAGCAAAGAAGTGCGCTCTGGCTATATGGCGTTGGTGTGCTGTTTATGAGCTGTTATACACTGCTGGCGCTGGACACCTATGTCTTTCATGTCATGCAATGGTTTCCCGGCATCATCCGTTATCCGCTATTTTCACTCTATGGTATCAGCTATCTGCTGTTTGCTCTGCCAGGCATCTTTCTGCATGTCGGCAGTTCCGGTAACGATGTGTGAGGGTGCTATCTAACGAATAATCAATAACGAGAAAAAGATGAGTGTATGCTTGTCTTTTTTATTGTATAAAATATTCAACTGCTATTCCGTATGTTCTTGCGTATATGCGACAACGTTTCAAAAGTCTGGATTAGAAAGCATACGTGAGGTAAGGGAAAGGAAAGCACAGACACTAAAAAAGAAGGCTGTCTGCCTTCTATGCCTTAATGATCAATGCCATGAATACCAGTGGCTCATCTCCAATGTTTTCAATGCCGTGAAAGCCCTGATCCGGAGTAAAGGTAACATCTCCCGGACGCAGTTCACGCTTGATACCATTATCATCGTAAAGCGCTCTACCCTGCAGGATATAGTAGGACTCGCCATCTCCGATATGCTGATGTACGCCGAGCGATGAATTTACATCAATCGTCACCCTCGCATACATTTTTACACTGCTTCCCATTTCCTCGCTTTGCAGCAGGCGTTCGATATGCATCGTACCCTTACCGCCAGATCGGTTTTCATAATGCTCTATTTCACTCTTCATGTCGTTCCTCCTCGTTTGTTATTTTCGTATAGGCCTCCCGATAACGGGAGTATGCCAGCTTTTCACTGTCCTGTGCCAGTGATTTCAAGTTGGCACTGACGCGCTCTGCGCTTTCTCTCATGTCACTTTTTACCCAGCTGATAATCACGCCGGTTATCCCAAAACTGTAAAACTGGGAATAGAAATTCATTTCCACCTCATTGATCTGATGATGCTGGTCGAGGCTTACGATTGCCATATGGAAGATGGATTTCGTAAGGTCAAAAAGGAATTCTTCAAAGCAAGTCTCATCACTACGGATCGTATTGATATAAAACTCCTTCTCGCTGCGCATGTGATTCAAAAGGGCGGAAATATATTTCGGCCAGTTTTCAAAGCTGAGATTTTCATCAAACACCTGCTGAGCATCATCCGTATAGATCCAGTTCAGCAGCTCATATTTATCACGGAAATGATAATAGAAGGTCTGCCGGTTGTAGCCGCTTTGCTGCGTGATATCCGCAATCGTGATTTTGTCAAAGCTTTTGCGGCAGGTCAGCTGCTTCAATGCTGCCGCCAGTATTCTTTTGGTATTGAGATGTTCCTGCATATACACACCACCGTTTCAACAGTTCTATTATACAATATGCGAAAAGAAAAGGGAAAAGATTTTTAGATGCCTGCAGCAATGTCCATACTATACCTGAGGATGTGATTACTATCAAAAAGCAAATGCGATGGCTGCTTTATGCCATGAACTTTCTTGCCTTTTTTGCCATATCGATGGTCAATACCCAGATGATTCCGTTTTTAAGCAAGCTGGGCTATACGGTGGTACAGCGCGGCTATATTCTGGCTGCAAATGCGGTTGTAGCAATCATCGGCCAGTTTCTGTTCGGTTATCTGTGCGACCGATTTCAAAGGGTCAAAATCTTTTTCTTTGCGGCCTATGTGCTGTTGACAGCGAGCAGCTTTGCCATGTTTCTGGTAGAGCGTCAGAGCTTCTGGTATCATGTATTCACAGTGGCTCTGATGGGTGGTATGGTGAAGGCTATCATGGGTCTGGATGAAACCTGGATGCTGGAAATCGATCAGGAAAACTATGGGCGGCTGCGGGCGAGCGGGGCGTTGGGACTTACGATTGGCTCTCCGATAGCCGGCTACCTCGTTCGCCATTTTCATTATAAAAGTCTGCTGATTTCACTTGGTATCGTAAGCGTTATCCTGTGCTGTCTCATTTACAAGGCAAAGGATGCCGAGAAAAAGGAGGGGGAGCGGATTCGTATGGAAAGCGTGCGGCAGCTCCTGAAGAATAAAGGCTATTTGTTGCTGGTGCTGATTTATCTGCTCGTCTATATGATCGGGACGGCAGATCAGTATGTGGTCATTGACAAAATGCTGGATATCGGAGGAGACACCACAGCGGTCGGCATTAAGTGGGCGCTGCAATCCTTTATGGAGGTACCGCTCTTTCTGTTTTCCTCGAAAATACTGGAACGCTTTCAGACAAAGACACTGCTATACTTTGGAACGTTTATGTATGGTGTGAAATTCCTGCTCTATGGCTTTTCCTTTCAGCCGTGGATGATCATTCTGACCGCAGCACTACAGCTGGTAACGCTGCCCATCATCATGCTGACAAGCAAGGTGCTGGTAAAGGAAATCACACCACAAAAGCTGTTCAGCAGTGCACAGATGTTTGCCATGGCCGTATTTATCGGCGTCAGTGGATTGATTACACCGCTGATCACGTCCTATCTGTCCAAAGCCTTCGGGTATGACTGGACCCTGTATATCGTCGCTGCTTTTTCCATCGTGCCGCTGCTGCTGATCTTTACTTATGTACATCATTTTCAGAAAAAGGCAGCAAAGACGAATTCCTGATCTGCTTGTACAAAAAGAAAGCATACAGCAAAAGGAAAGGTAGGCAGTATGTGTCCTGCTAGCGCCTTCGGAAATATGATTGAAAACGTGTACCTGCGCTGAGAAGGCATAAACAAAATTTGCACACCTGTTCACCATGTCTTGAAAATTGAGCAGAAATCACCTATAATAAAGGTGACATCGAAAGACTGTGTAACCCTACGATAGTGGGTTAAGATAAAGAGCTCTTGTGCGATCAAGAGCTTTTTCATGAAAGGACGTGAAGACAATGGAATTTACGATGCGTAAGGACATTGACGAATACAGTATTGAGGAACAGGGACGTTGTGTATTCCGCGCTTCCTATGAAAAGGAAGACGGATTGCTGAGTGTGTATCTGAAAAATATGTACGGTGATGATATTATGGGCTTTTATCAGCTGCGTAAATGGTATTCCCGTTTTCGTCCGTGTATGGATTTCACCGTATACGAGGGGGATGAGCAAATCGGAGAGCTGAAAAAGAGTCGGGATGGCTATGAGCTGATCTATCATGATGTATATTATCGCTTCTATTGCGGGATGCACGCAGGAAGACGTGTTGTGATTTGTTTTGATCGAGATCATCAGATTGCGGAATTTGTGCTGGATGATATCAGTACTCTGCGATTCAAGAGTACGACACAGCAGGCGCTGCTGTCTTTGCTTTGTATGCTTATGAAAGCCTTTCTCGATCAGGAGCAGTTCTCACAGGAGGCTTTTCTTCACCACTACATAGGAGTATACGATGATGCATCCGCTGCTGCAGCATAAAACACTGCTTCTGGATCTTGATGGAACAATGTATCGCGGGGATGCAGTGATTCCCAGTGCCCCCTTGTTTATAGATGCCTTACAGAAACAGCAGATTCCGTATTATTTTCTGACGAACAATGCCATGCGTACACATGCACAGAATCGAAAGAAGATGGAAGCGATGGGCTTTCAAGGATTGCGTGATGCACAATATTTTACGAGTGCGATGGCAGCTGCCGCCTATGTCCGGCATGAAACACAGCTGCAGCGTGTGTTTTACATCGGAGAAGAGGGGATGCGGGAGGCGCTGCTGGAACAGGGCTTTACGCTGTGTGATGAACATGTGGAGGCGGTATTTGCTGGTCTGGATTCCAATGTGACTTATGAAAAGCTGTGCCGGGCCTTTTATCATTTACAGAAGGGTGCGGTGCTGATTGGTACCAATCCGGATCGACGCTTGCCGCATGGAGACTATTTTCGCATCGGAAACGGTGCGATGGTGCATATGCTGGAATATTGCAGTGAGCAGCAGGCATGGATGATCGGAAAGCCACATGAGCCGATGCTGAAGGAAGCGTTGCGCTATGCGCAAATCACCAAAGAGGATGCTGTTGTAATCGGGGATAATCTGGAAACCGATGTCGCCTTTGGTTTGCAGCATGGCTGTACGACGATTTTTGTGACAAGCGGTGTGCATTCCCGTTTGGATTGCGAACAGCGCTGTCTGCTTACGGATCTGATTATCGATGACCTGCTGGAACTGGTATAAAACAAAATCCTGTACGTATAATGAAATGAGGGGATTTCATGAACGTACAGGACTTTTTTATCGTATGGCAGGATATCGGTCTGATACTGTATTCTGTTTTAAAAGCATTTCTTCCACTTCCTTCTCTGGAGGTCATATTGGTACCGCTGGTGCTGCATTCACCGCAGAAATGGCTGCTGTACTCACTGGAGGGTGCAGTAGGCACCTGCATCGGCGGGGCGATCGGCTATGGCATTGCCCGGATACTAGGCAAAAAAGTGCTGTATAACATCGCCGCAAAAGAAGATGTGGAGCATGGCGAGAAGCTGATGGAGAGCTATGGTCTATTGGCCGTCTTCATTGGCGGCATCACCCCGATTCCGGATTTTCTTCTTGCTTATCTTGCCGGCTTCACCAGCATGCGGCTGTTTCCGTTTCTGCTGTGTGACGGCTTTGCCAGATTGCTGCGCAGTTTATTGGTAACACTGTCCCTGCGCTATCTGGGAACTGTGATGAATGTGGATGCCTTCGGCACCTGGTTTTCTCTGGCCATCATGCTGTGGCTTGTTTGGAAATGGTGGAAGAGCAGGAAAAAAATTCAGGCGCAGACAACATCCAGAAAATAAGGAAGGATCTGATCGTCTTCCATCAGCTCCGGATGCCACTGGACAGCGAGAATGCGGCCATTCTCATGCTCCATGGCTTCTACATAATTCTCCTCACTGAAGGCAGAGGTATAAAAACCCGCTCCCAATCGCCCGGCTACCTGATGATGGTAGCTGTTTACGGTAAAGCTTTGTGGATACAGCTGATGCAATACGCTGCGTGAGCTGCTGTGTACGGTATGCAGCTGCTTTGGTGCGTGGGTCTGTGTATCAATATGCTGCAGAAGTGTCCCGCCGGCATATACATTTAGTGTCTGCATCCCACGGCAGATTCCCAGAATCGGCTTTTCATTGTGTATAAATGCGTCGATTACCTGAAATTCCAGATGATCCATCGGCTGCGCATAGGTTGCGACATGCTCATCGCGTGCCTCCTTTAGATAATAACTTTGCACATCATAGCCTCCGGGCAGTAAAAGCGCATCGCATACCTGCAGCGCGCTCGCAATTCCCGCCATGCTGCAGATGGGATACAGGCTCCAGCCCAGTGCTTCCACGCGGTCTACATACGGCTTGTTGATAAACCATTTCCAGGCGTTATCAAGCTTTTCAATACGCATAAGGACAGCCAGTACCTTCATTGATCGTCACCTCTTGCACTATTCTATGCGAAAAAAAAGGGAAGGTTACGTATTGTACTTTCCCTGCCAGGTATTGCGCTGCTTCATTTCCTTATCGATGTCATTGAGAATCGTTACCTTTTTCAGTGTCCAAAGCGGGGTGATCAGTGCTTCCTTCACGCCATCTCCCGTCAGCCGCTGGATGATCATTTCTTGTGGAAGCAGCTCCAGCTGGCGAATGACAATGTCGATATATTCCTCTCTGCTCAGCATCGCAAAGGGGACTTGTCTGTATTCCTGAGCCATGCGTGTGCCCTCCATGATGTGCAGCATATGTATCTTTACAGCATGCACGGGAAGCTTTGCCACTGCAGCCGCGGTTTCCAGCATCTGCTGTTTGTTTTCGCCGGGCAGTGAATTCATCAGGTGTACAGCGATTTTCAAATCGGTATGCGACAGCCGCTCGACACAATCCAAAAACTGTGCATAGGTATGCCCGCGGTTGATGCGCTGTGCGCTAGCATCGTGAATGCTCTGTAATCCCAGCTCCACCCAGATTTCCTTATCAGCACACAGGGATTGCAGATAGGCGATTTTATCATCCTCCAGACAATCGGCACGTGTGGCGATACTGATCGCCGCGATATCATCGCGCTGTGCAAAGGGGGCAAAGGTAGACTTTAGCACGGGAAGCGGGGCATAGGTATTGGTATATGCCTGAAAATATGCCATCGGGATTCCCGTCGGCCATTTCTTCTGCATCATCTGCATTCCCTGATCAAACTGTCGAAACAGATCATCATGGATATCTCCCGCATAATCACCGCTGCCAAGGGCACTGCAAAAGGTGCAGCCACCAATGCCGCAGGTGCCATCGCGGTTGGGACAGGAAAAATTCGCATTCAGAGGAACCTTGAACACCTTGCTGTGAAAGCGGTGCTTCAGGTAATAATTCCAGGTATGATAACGCTTGTTGTCATCACTGTATGGAAACGGATTGTTATAGCTCATAATATCACCGTAGGTATTGTAACACAGAATAACACAGACCGTAAAAAACAAATGGAAAATCTGCTCATTTCCTGCACTTTCCGCCATTGTAAAAAATTCCAGAATTCCTTACCAAAAAACTGTTTATTTTTTTAATCAAGTATGAGATAATTAGATGCGCACTAGAGATTGGGGTAGTAGTTAAATGGATGTAAATAAAAAGGTTGTTCAGTGTAGAAAATATCCGATTACCTATACACTGGTTACAAAACAGGTAAAAAATATCAACATGAGGATCTCTTCCAAGGGAGAGGTCGTGGTCAGTGCGAATCCGTTTGTGCCTATGGATAAAATCGACGATTTTGTTTCCAGCAAGGTTTCCTGGATTGTGAAGCATCAGAAATCCATGCAGGAGAGAAGTCAGAAATCCATGATCGACGACAAGCATATCGTATTGTTTGGCAATTCTCTGAAAATCCGCAAGACGACAGGGAAGTACAATCACGTAAGCTATGACAAGGACACTTTGTATGTACAATGCAAAGAGCAGGCAGACCCGGAAAAGGTCATCCGGCAGTTTCTCGATAAGCTGTGCAAGGATGTGTTTCTGGACATCGCCACCCTGACCTTTCGCTCCTTGAGCGATTACCATCTGGAATTTCCGGACGTAAAAATTCGGGATATGAAAAGCAGATGGGGAAGCTGTACACCGGCCAAGAACTCGATCACACTGAACCGGAAGCTGATTCATTATCCGTTCGAGTTCATCGAATATGTGGTGCTGCATGAGTTTGTTCATTTCATTCAGCCGAATCACTCCAAGGCGTTCTACAATATTATAGAGAACTACATGCCGGATTATAAAACGCGCATGGAAATGGTCAACTAGGAAAAGGAAAAAATATTATGGTACATATCATTACAGACACATCTGCACTCTTTACGGTTGCGGAAGGAAATGACATGGATGTTCATGTGATTCCTCTCTGCGTCAGTATCCAGGATGAGCATTACCGGGATTTATGCTTTGACACGTCATCCTTTTTGGAAAAGGTTTGTTCAGGAGGTATTCCGACAACCTCACAGCCGCCGATTGGCGATGTGCTGGCTGCCTATGAGGAGCATGATGATGCGGAAATCCTCAACATCTGTATGGCAGATGGTCTGTCCGGTACGTATCAGACAGCGCTGATGGCGAAGGAACAGGCGCCCAATGCAGATCGCATAACGGTATTGAATTCACAGACGCTGTGCGGGCCGCACCGCTACCTGGTAGAAAAGGCGGTGAAGCTTCGCGATGAAGGAAAAAAGGCAGCGGATATTGTCGCAGCCTTAAAGGAAAGCATGGCACACGAGCATTCCTTTCTGATTCCGCAGGATTTCAGCTTCTTAAAGCGCGGCGGGCGTTTAAAGCCGGCAGCAGCGAGTATCGGCGGGCTGTTGAAGCTGAAGCCGGTCATGCATGCGGTGGAGGATGGAAGCCGTCTGGATAAATTTACGATTACGCGTACGCTGTCCAAGGCAGCGGATTCCATTATCAGCTACTTCCGTGAGCATGGGGTGGATGCGGCCTATCGTATATCTGTATCTCATGCAGATGCGTTAGCGGATGCGCGCTTCTTTATAGACCGATTGAAAAATGCGTTCCCGGATACGGAGCTGGAGCTGTTAAAGCTATCACCGGCCTTTATCACACAGGGGGGACCGCAGTGTATCGCAGTTCAGTATATTCGCAAATAGAGTGGGAACACTCTATTTTTGTATAGGAGGCCTTTATGAGAAAACAGAACAGAAGAAACCGCTGGCTGCTGGCTGGTTTTGTAGGGGCGGTAATAGCGGCAGGACTGTTGTCCAGAAGTACATATTCCTTGCCCAACTGGTTTCGGGAATATGGAGGAGACACGCTGTGGTCGATGATGATGTATGGAATCTTCGCCCTTTTGTTTCCCCATGCCAGAGCGAAAACGCTATTCATCGCTACGCTGCTGTTTTCTTATCTGATTGAATGCTCACAGCTGCTGGACTATGACTGGCTCAATACACTGCGTGCGACACCACTGCGCTATCTACTGGGACAGGGCTTTGTATGGAGTGATCTGGTATGCTACAGCATAGGCTGTGTATTGGCGTGCACACTGGATGCGATTACGTTAAAAAGGAGACATGATATTTATGGATAAGGAATTTTTGTATGATATGCTGAGGACACCAAGTGTTAGCGGTCATGAAATTGCATTACAGAAAAAGGTGATTCAACATATGGAATCAGTAGCGGATGAAATTCTGACGGATGCGACTGGTGATGTGATCAGCGTTGTGAATCCGCATGCAGAGGCGAAGGTTCTGCTTTGCGGGCATATCGATGAAATCGGCTTTCTGGTCACGCGAATTTGCGAGGATGGGATGCTGAAGGTAACAAAGGCAGGCGGTATCCATCCGGTTTTATATCTAGGGACACCTGTACAGGTTGTCTGCGATTCTCAAATCCTGCCCGGCGTCGTTGTGACAAACAGTACACTGGAAAATAAGGAACAGGTAAAGGCGGATGATTTGTTTATCGATCTGGGCTTTGACAGCAAAGAAGACTGTGAGCGCTATGTTTCCATCGGTGATCCGGTATGTGCTGCAAGTGATGTTACTGAGCTTGCACAGGGGAAGTTTGCCGGACGTGCACTCGGTGATC
>OGFC01000409.1_pt1 | contig 40693 bp, 50 predicted proteins | sample 1570841 | NCBI WGS metagenome assembly OGFC01 (sample SAMEA2582137, study PRJEB24529) | metagenome | biome: Human gut stool | place: China | collected 2011 | reverse complement strand
TAAATATTTTATTTCATTTTCATGTTTAATACTGTCATTCTTGTATAACGCTGAGCAGTTATGCTTCCACTAAAAAACGACCTGAGCTATGCTTGCACTGATAACCCTTACTCTTTCCTGTGAATCATAAAGACCTATCAAGATTAAGTGGGTATATCCCAATATCATAAACATGCAATTTATATGGAATACCAACAAAAAAAAGAGCTGTAGTACCTACTAGCCAGTTTTTCGCGACTATTCTCTACAACTCCTTATTTCTATAAAATGTATACTGTTATATCACTTCTTGATTGCGTCAATCGGACGCTGGCGCGCAATTCTGGTAACCGGAAGGATGCAGGCAATAAAGGTTACAACCGCAACGATCACCAGCATCAGCAGCGGCTGCCGCAGTGTGATGATGACCGGTGAAATCAGAACACCGATTTCATCCTTGGCAAAATTATTGGTTATCAGCGTTACAAGCTGCAAGCCTATCATGGTAATTACATAGGAGATTGCCGCCAGCATGACGCCCTCCCAGATAAAGATTTTCAAAACATCTGTGCTTCTTGCGCCGATGGCACGCAGAATACCGATATCCTTTTTACGATAGGAAATCGAAACAATGATGAAATTCATCATCAGCACTGCCGCAAAGATGAACAGTGCAATGCTTGCATAGAAGAATACCTTGGTAGCGAAGCTCGCAAAATCCTTGATGCTTTTAACATCCTGCGTAGCTACCGTGTTGGCATACAGATTGTTGTTGATCTCATATTTTTCAAGAAACGGCTTCAATGTGGTATCATCAAAGCTGCCCAGCAGCTCACTGACATACAGCGTATCCGGAATGTAAGAGGCAATCAGTTCCTTATTGACAATGTTATCATTGATCTGATAAACATCCTCCATACTGAAAGTTCCCTCCGGCATCAATATACCGGCAATCCGCACCTGCTGCTTCAAAAGCTCACCGCTGTTTCCAAAGCCCTCATCCACATGCAGTTCCACATTTCTTCCAATCAGCCGCTTTGCATGATCCTGCAAAGTCTTGCGAATCTCTTCTGTGGATTTCTTCGCCATAGCATCACTATAGAAGCTCTCTGATTTTCCCAAAATAAGCATCAGCATATCCGGTGAAAGCAGGATTTCATCTTTTTTTACGCTCTTTGTGGAAACCATTCCTGTTCCATCATAATAGGAAACCGTCTGTGCAGGATAGGCCAGTGAGGACATGCCCTTATCCTCGTCATTGACCCGCAGAAATAGATTATGCCTGCTGCTGTCCAGAACTGTTCCCTTCTGCTGCTTCACTGTATTTACAAAGCCCTCTTTCACATACAGCTTATTACTGCTTATATTTGCTATATTTCGGAATTCACGAACGAGCTTGTAGGTTTCACTGTCGATATTATTTGCACTGACCTTCTTTAGGGATTCATATTTGCTGGTATCCTTACTTACAATCCCGCTGATGCGCAGCCATGTATCATTGATTGGCAGCTTTACGTTTTGCAAGATATCATCATATGATTTCGGAAATTGCAGCTTTCCTTTTTCATCTGCGATTCCCTGTGTAAGGATGATATCCGCCAGATAGGAGGAAATCGCCATTTCCTTGTAATCCTTTGGAAACCTTCCCTTGATATCCTTGAAGCCCAGAACATCAAAGCTGCTCATTTCTGTCAGCTTATACTGTTCGACAGCAGCGGAATATGCTGTACTGTCCAGCTCCTCAATTCCCAAATCGCCCAGACGCAGCGGCATCGTATCCCAGGAATAGACCTTTGCGAACTTCTGCTGCGGATTCTCCTTTAAAACAGTTTTTATATCTGCATCCTTTATCTGTGTATCCATTCCGGTATAGATAACGTTTCCCTGATCATCGATATACTGATAACGAACACCCGCATACTGCTCCTGTAATTCCTCAGCCGCCTTATACTGCGCATTGACAGAGCTGAAGTTTCCAACGGCATCCGAAAGAGCCAGCAGCAGCAGGGCAAAGCTGGTCAACAGAATGGTGAATACCATGCGGATCTTCTTATGCCCCAGACAGGAAAAGCCAAGACGGAAGCTATCCTTAAACGGCAGATGGGAATGAATTGCTTCAAACACCTCGGCGTGTTCTTCAACATCAGGCGCGCTATCAGCTTCCACAACACCATCCTTAAATTCAATGATTCGATCCGCATAGGCTTGTGCAGATTCCCGGTCATGACTGACAACGATTACCAGCTTTTCTCTGCTCAATTCCTTCAGAGTATCGAAAATCTCTTTCCCTGTCGCAGAATCCAAAGCCCCGGTCGGCTCATCCGCCATCAAAATTTCCGGTTCCTTAATCAAGGCACGGGCAATCGCAACACGCTGCTTCTGTCCGCCTGATAATTCATTCGGATATCTTGTTGCATAGCCGCTCAGCCCCAGTCGCTTCAGCATTTCTTCGATATCCGCATGGGATGCTTCCTTCTGCTGCAGCTGCAGCGCCATGGCGATGTTCTTCTCAATGGTATACTCCTCCATCAGATTAAATTCCTGAAAGATAAACCCCACATACGTATTGCGGTAGGAATCATAGTCCGATTGCTTGAAATCCGCAGAGCTTTTCCCATTGATGATGATTTCCCCTGCATCCGCCTGATCCAGTCCTCCGATGATATTTAGCAGGGTGGATTTCCCTGACCCTGATTTTCCTAAAACAAACACCATCCCGCGCTGTGGAAAGCGCAGATTGATATCCTTTAGAGCCTCGGTTTTCACTCCCTTTGCTGTTTTATACGTTTTTGCTATATGTTTCAGCTCCAGCATTGTATTCTCCTCCCTGTACATGTTACAAACTGTACTACTGTATCTATTACACTAATACACTATATGAAACAGCGGGATTTGTCAATGTATTCCTAGAAATGTGACCATTTTGTAAGGTTCAGGATAGCAACGCATACAGTATGGTGTATGTATTCTGATTTAAACAGAAAAGACGTAGAACATTGCTTATCTATCGTGTTACCCTCTACGATGTCATCTTATCATTGGATATGAGAGTGAAAAAGGATTTATCAGTCAGCAGCTATGAAACGCTTTCGTCCTGCTTTTGATAAATCCTATTGCTGTTATAGATGCTGTGCAGCTCTGTAGACCAGACCTGATGAACGCTGATGCGGGATTCCCCTGATGATATCACTTATGAAATTCAGATATGCTTTGATCAAATTGATTCGCATCCTTTTTCCGATACAGCCTTCGCGATACGATAAACCCCTTGTGACTTTTGAACTGCTTGTTTAAAAAATCATAATAAGCTCCCGGTGATATAATACCGCTGAGGTCAAACAAATTCAAGCCGATAGAGCTCAGCAGGTTTCCAAGAAAAAAAACACAGTTGCTCGATACGACAAAAAAGGTTTTCAGCTTTCCTTCCCGTATCTTATAAAATCTGGCTTCCGGTGATGTACGAGTAACACGGCTCAGATAGTCATCACAAGCCCCCTTGCAGGGAAGTCCCTTCTGCTTCAGCTGCTCGTCACACTCAAAATCACAAAAGGTTTCAAATACCTCCAGAATGCGGTCATTCAGCCTTTTTTTCTGTTCCTCATTCAGGGATACACCAAAACCGATCAGTGTCTTATTCTCATTCTCCAGACAGTTACGAATATAGGTATCCTTTGGTGCGATAATGACGACACCATCCCCCAGTGTACCGAATAAATGCCGGTTATGCGGATCATAACAGCCATAGGATATGACCAATCCACGATATACGACATCCGCATGTCCAAACATAGCGGGTCCACTTGGCGCTAAATGTATCAGTACCTCCATATCAACGGGAATATCCTCTTTTATGGCATCAAAGCGTTCCTTGATTTCATCCTCTTTATCCTTGTTCAAAAGGGTACTCATCAGATGCGGAGGAATAACGGCAGACAATACCGGAGGTACCGAGAGCTGAATTTTCTGATCCAGCTTATCCCCGCTACCGCTCGGAAGAATTTCCCGTATCAGATCAAGCAGGGTGTTTCCTCCGTAAATAAGGAAATAGGCTCCCAGAAAAAAGCTGATTACATCCTCATGTGCGCCCGGATTTACAATCAGAAAAAAGGCTATGATCAAATCGCCGCATAGAAAAATCACCTTCATAAACGGAATCGGCAGCCGATCCTTGATTTTGATATAGAAGACGATGATTTTGATAATGGCATGCAGCAGAATCCAGCAGCCGATCAAACGCGGAAAGATGGCGAAAAAGGTTTCCGGGATCGCCAGTGATATGATGATCGCAATCAGCCACACGATGATATCCAGAAACTGTCCGCCCTTGTGCTTCAGCTTGCGATAATTCAGAATCATATTGAAAATACGAATAACACCGGCGACGGATATACCGATAACAAGCGTTGTATACAGCCAGTTCCAGACAGCAAGAGAATCGAAGATAAAGGAAAACCCGAGCACACAGAAAAACAGCCCGGTCGCAAACATAGTAAAATAATTAAAATTTTTCTTCAGCATGCCCTCATCTCCCTACTTCCTATAATTATAGCGAAAAGAAAAAATTCCGCAATCTATTTTTCTGGATAATACAAAGAAAGAACCATAGCGGACATGTGTTGGATACATATTCATGCAGCATAAAAAAATATACATACGTTATATGCCTGGTCTGTGCTTCAATGCATATTCCCTGTTCTCCTGAAATTGGTACCGCCTGTCCACGTTAGACCGTTTCCAAGCTTACGTAATACTCAAATGCTTACCCTTTCAGAAATACAGACAGTATGATCAACAGGCTGCTTTTGCACGCATTGTCGAAATGGATATGAATTTCTGTTTCCCCAAGTATGAAATCAGAATCAGGTATGCCTTTGCTATGTGAGCCTTTTTCACTACAAGATCCATCAACCAGTTTAGAGAAAAACGTAGTTATGTTATCCTGCAACGTCTAGCCACAGCCTTGTAATGGATAACGCAGACTGCTGCAGGAGTCAGATAGAAATTATTTTTGTCTGGATCCAAAGTCATTGGAATGGATACCGTGGCTCCTATTGGAACCAGGGAGTGCCAATAGCCTTAACCATCATTTCAAATGGAAGGTTTTCGGCGCCAGACGATATACTAGGAGAAGCGCAATCGGGATATATAGAAGTGTAGCAGCCAAAACACCGCTGACAAACAACAGACTTCCCTCCAGCTGCATGCAGAAATAGCAAAAAAGATACACAAGACCGTTGAGGATGGACATGAACGGATTTTTCATATCAAACTGCTCATTATACGGCTGAAAGATATAGTAGACAAACAGATAATGAACACTGAAAAACACAGCCAGACAAAGCAAAGCAAAATCAAACAGAAGAAGCGTGGAGAGAGTATAGGGCAATCCAACAAGCACAACGGTGCTATTCATATACAGGCAAAGCACCATGATCAGCAGGAGATTATAGAAGCAAAGCTTTTTTAAGCGAAGTCGGAAATTTACCAGCACCGCCTCCCTGCTACGATAATAGCTGTAATGCAGCAGCGATACATCACAGTTCATAAACATCGCCTTACAGACACGCTGTGAGATGCTGAGGATATAGGAAAGGAATACAAATGGCGGAAGCAGCTCCAGAATATCCTTCGTGAGTTTCATATCATCCTTCAGCACGATCAGCAAACATGTCCCTGCAAGCCAGAGTGCTGTCATGACAGCCAGACGAAACCTTACCGGCTTATAAATCAGATGCTTATGACGGCGGAAGAATAGTTCATTTAAAAAGGCATAGCCCGTATTCTTTGTTCGATATTGCAGCTCCTCACTGGTATAGCTCTTTTCATCCACCGCTACCTCCATCTGCTTCATCTGGCTGCTGTCCAGCTTCAGTATTTCATAATTCTCCACAAGCAGGCATGTCAGCAGCTCACTGTAAGCATGATAGCTGTTTTCAAAACGCCGATAGGGAATAATGGCTGCTGCACACACAAGCGCAGTGATGCAGAACAGCCATGGAGCAAAGCTGAAATCCACATTCAGCCAGTATAGCGCATACAGCAGGAGCAAGGAGCCAAGTGGAATGAGAAGCTTCCATGTATTCGCATGCAGATAAAAGCTGTTTTTCCTTTGAAAGTGCCGCATCTGCAGCATGTCCATACACTGATGGGAGCCCAGATAGCCAAAGCCGGCCATACCTGCATACCAGAAGGGAAACGAAAACATAAAGGACAAAAGCAGGCATGCCAGAAAGAGTCCGATGGCATTCATGCTATAGCTGTACCAGCTGCGGGAGCACAGACAGCGTCTGGCCTCCATATGCATCTGGCGGCTGAGAATAAAGGTTTCATCATCCGCTGTAAGAAGCTTGCTGTTGCTTATACTTCCTGCCACAAGGCTTAACAGCACAAAGCCAAACAGAAACCCATTTGTAATCTGCCCATCATCAGCATGCTTTTGCAGATTGATCAGCGGTACAGCAATCACCACAAACAGATACAGCAGATTTTTCAACAGGTTCATCAGGATATCCACAAGGAAGGAGAAGACACTCAGCACTCCCTTTAGATTTACAGCAGCATAACAGGATTCCTTCAAAAGCCTGCCAATCAGAGGGAGTCGTTTCACATAATAGAAAAATCCGTTCACCTTTCTGGTCATCCGAATCCGAAACAGCAGCAGAATATCACCCAGCATGCTTTACTTCCTCCTGCAGCAGCGAAACGATGCGATCCTCAAAATCATTCTGTTGCAGCAAAGCATGATCGAGCTGTTCCAGTATCCCGTTATGCAATAGCACGATTTCATCACAGAGATCACTTGCCAGCTGCAGAATATGGGTAGAGAATATGAGAATGTGTTCCGCCTTCATTTCCAGCAGCAGATGCTTCATTTCATTTGCCACAACAACATCAAAGGAAGTCAGCGGTTCATCCAGTAAAATGACCTTCGGCCGTGAAATCAGAAAGCCCAGCATCTGCAGCTTGTTCTTCATACCGTGGCTGTATCCCTTAATCAGACGATGCCGGTCCTTTGGAACGATACGCATCAGATCAAAATAGGAATCTATGGTCTTGGCAGGATCAATTTCCTTTGCATGAATATCCAAATAAAAGCGTATATATTCAAAACCAGTCATAAATTCAGGCAAAATCGGGCTGGAGTAAGCATACCCAATATCTCTGTCCTCTACCTTTCGCAATTCCCCGTGCTCCTCAATCAGAACATCCCCCTCACAGGGGATCTCGTGGGAAATACAGTTAAACAGCGTCGTTTTGCCGCTTCCGTTTCTCCCCAGCAGTCCATAAATCTTTCCCTGTTCAAAAACAGCACTGCTATTTTTCAGCACTTCCTTATCGTCATAGGTCTTCTTCACATTCTGTATATGCAGTTTCATAGGTATCCTCCCGGTAGTTCTTCTCTTATGCAGACGCTGTATGCGTCGTTCAAACACTTGTTGCCACAGAAGCACCACATCAATCATGCAGTCGTCCTAGTAGCTGTAAGTTCAGAATACCTGTACGAAAATCATTTGTCAATGAAAATCAGGGATTTGCGACATGATATTGTAATCCTGCAGGACACTTACTATAATGAAGATAGAAGAACAGGAGGCGATTGTATGCGCAATCATGAGGTTACACAGCGTCATCCTCTGCTGGATGAGCATGGCAGACTGAAAGAGGCAGGCTGGTCCCGTTCCTTGCTGCAGGAATATCGCAGAGAGGATATCAAAGCAAAGCGCTGGAGAATCAAGGAATGGGATTATTATCTGATACTTAACGATCATTACGGTGTCGCCTTCACGATTTCCGATGACGGCTACATCGGACTGCAATCTGTTTCCCTTCTTGATTTTAAAAGAGGCTGGGAGCATACTGAAACCATTCTGAACGCATTCCCAATGGGAAAGCTGAAGCTGCCGACCAACTCAGAAAGCGGCTCCTGTAAATACAGGGATAAGCGACTCGATATGGAATTTCAGGTCATGAAGGGCAAACGCATCCTTCGCTGTGATTTTCAGAGCTTCTATGAAGGAAAACCATTTCATTGTGAAATCACGCTGCATCAGCCAGATATGGACAGTATGGTAATTGCGACACCGTGGAAAGAAAAAAAGACCGCGTTTTACTACAATCAGAAAATCAACTGCATGCGTGCTGAGGGAAGTGTCAGCTTTGACGGTAACACGATACGCTTTGATCCACAGAATGCCTTCGGAACACTGGATTGGGGGCGTGGGGTATGGACCTATGACAACACCTGGTACTGGGGGAATGGAAACGGCCTTATAGAGGGAAAACCGTTTGGCTTCAATGTCGGCTACGGCTTTGGCGATACGACAGCGGCCAGCGAAAATTTACTGCTGTATGATGGTGTTGCCCATAAGCTGGAGGATGTCACCTTTCACATACCGCCGGACAGCTATCTCAAGCCTTGGCGTATTACATCCAGCGACGCACGTTTTGAAATGTCCTTTCAACCGATTCTTGATCGTTGTGCGAAAACAAGTGCGCTCATCATTGTAACGGATCAGCATCAGGTTTTCGGCTACCTCAGCGGAACAGCGGTATTGGACGATGGAAGAGTATTAAAGGTTAAGGATATGCTTTGCTTTTTTGAGAAGGTTCACAACCGCTATTAAATTGAAAATCCAAATATGTAAGCACTGTATATATCCATAGAAAGGTAATAGAAGGGGGGACAGCCATACCTATCAAGCTCAGGATGAAATCACATGCGCTTCTATGACGATATCAATACGAGTGCATGGATGGAAGCTGCCGCACTGCACCATGCATGATAAATACCATCCCATATGTGCGGAAAAAGCTGTGTAAGACTTATAAATCATAATGTTCAATTCTTATGTTATATGCATACAGCAGTAAATTTCAAGAAACCATTCGTTCTGAAAGCTGGATAGGTCATGTATATATTACGGGAGATAAGAAAATGAAAGCAAAAATAAGGTTGCTATTTATAATCGCCTGCATAATCATGTTGTCTGCATGTAATTTCAATAAGGATACGGTTGATCCAAAGGATTATATGGACAATACTTATAAAAATCATGAGCAATTAAATGTTATAGAAGATAAGCAAAGCTTACTATATCTATTAAAACAAAGGGGCACCTATCATGTGTTGATATTCAAGAAGGAGGGATCCTCCTATTCCTATGAAGGTGGCGTAGAATCTACTGTACCTTTCGGTTATATGAAGGTTGGAACGCCCGATAATATCCATATCGTCGTCTTTATCGATAACAGTATCGTGAAAGCAGAGCGCTATGAATTTGATTTGCGTGCTTCCAAGAATGATAAAGATAAGCTCACCATATCGCAGGATGGATTATCAGAGCTGGATACCTATCTAATCAAAACCTATGACTTCCTTCCACCTTATTCAAGTATTTTGCAATTACGTTTTTATGATAAGCATGGAAAACGCATAGATGACACAGTGTTTATGGATTGAAAAATGCCCCGGTGCGATAGCCGGGGATTTTCCTATATAGAAAAGGATTTCTACTGTGTCATAAGGCATCCATCAAATGAAAGACGCCGATTCATGCCTGAGAAAAAGACGCCGCAGTATGTGACGTCTTTTATATTTGTATGGCTTAACTTAATAAATAACCTTACTGCTCCATCCTTGATATTCACCATGATGCAGCTTCGCTTCTCCGGCAATATACAGAATATTTCCCATCAGCTTGACATCATCAATCGGTGTGATATGCAATACGATCAGCTCCAGGTCTTCATCCCCTCTTGTGATGACGAAGCCCTTATTGATAACCTCATTTTTAAAGCTGTCCATATCCTCGGCCGTTTTGAATACCACGCTGTGCTGAACCGGACGTTCGTTTTCATGCACGTCACCTTCCTGCAGCATGTCATCCATCAATTTCTTTGCCTGCTCCTTCAGAGCTGCCGTTTCACTCTTCAGGAGAGACGGAAAATCCGTATCAAATTCCTCTGCAGCATCCACTACGATATCCTTTGCTTCCGCTGCTTTATCCTTGACAGCATCCGCAAAATCCTCCGCTGCTTCTTTTCCTTCTTCTACAGCATCCATTGCCAAATCCTTTACATCCTCTGCAGCAGCTGCCGCCTCTTCTTTCACAGACTCCATACAGGAAGCAGGATCACTAATCGGACCTTCTTCTATTTCATCGTCCAAATCCATTTCATTCAGATCTTCCTCATCCGCAAGAAGTCCCTGATCCAGATCAACGATCTGTTTTTCCTCATCCTTTTTCAGCTTGTAGGCAACCAGTGCCGCAGCTCCGGCAATTACCGCCAGTGCAGGTATTATCTTTTTCATAGTATCACCACTTTCTTGTTTCTATTGTATCACAAAACATGCAAAATGATACATGAAATAGCTTAATTTCAGGAATAGTTTCCTTCCTGATTCCACAGGCTATGCCGTTTCCTTCTGCTACATACTCACACTTTTTTCCTGCTGATTCCCACACCGTCTCCAAAATCATAAAATTGTGTATCATAATCCTCACGCTGCTTCAGATACTCGACAAAATTTCCGATTTTACGTACCAGACTTCGCAGATTGCGGCTTTTAATCGTTTCCGGATGCTCCACCAGACCATGAAAATTCAGATTATCCGTTATTACATATCCGCCCTTTTTCAGCAACGGCTCATAGCGCTCAAAAAACTTAGTATACTGTGCCTTTGCCGCATCGATGAACAGCATATCGTAGCTGCCCGCAACGACAGTCTCCAGTGCATCGCCAAACAGCAGTGTAATCTGATCCTGCAGGCCGCTTCGCTGTACATATTCCACTGCCTGATCATAGCGCTCTTTGTCCCGCTCGATTGTCGTAATATGCATATCCGTATCCAGCATTGCCATACGGATTGCCGAATAACCGATGGCACTTCCGATTTCCAGAACATGCTTCAGATTATGCTCCCGCAGAAAGGAACACATGAAATCTATCCCCTCCTTCTGCATAATCGGCACATCATGCTCCTGTGCATAAATCTCCATTTCTTCAATCAGTGTCATTTCGCATCCCCTTTTTCTATAACAGGTATTTCCGTAATCACCTTTTTCGTACGTGCGTACAGATCCTCAAGGCGAACCCGTTGTCCGTCCACCCCATTTAATCCATGCTTCTCAGCCAGCTCCTCGCTGTAATCACGCAGCTTATAAACGGTGAAATTCTTTCTCGTATTCATGATATCCGCAGCATCCCCTGTATAATGCGTTATCAGCGGCTCCCATTTCACATTTTGAATAGAAATCTCCTTGCTTTTTGCATCCCTGACAAAATCGAAACGGATCATACCGCCCAGTACATTGTTCACATCCAGCATACCATTTAAAAAATTTCCGAGTGAATAGATCACCAGCGTCTTATTCCCCTCTTTTCCTTCCATCCATGTGACTGGCTGTATTACATGCGGATGCTCACCGACAACGACATCTACCCCCAAGTCTGCAAACAGCTTCGCATATTTCTTTTGAAACTCCGTAGGGGCTGAAACATTCTCATCTCCCCAATGCGCAGATACGATCACGACATCACTGAGCTTCTTTGCCTTTTTCACATCCTCACGGATCTGGTCCTCATCGAAATAGGCAACGCTATAGGGGTTGGGCGGCTCGATTCCGTTTGTTCCATAGGTATAGGCAAGGAAGGAAAATGTGATTCCCTTGCGTTTGATTGTCCGTATCGTATCCCGATCCTTCTGGGAGGTATAGGTTCCCGCCGTAATAATTCCCTTTTGCTTTCCCCAGATTTCATGGGAATAATCAATTCCCTCCTGATATTTATCCAGACAGTGGTTGTTTGCCGTGTTCACGATATCAAATCCGGTATCCGCAACATTCTTTACGATATCAGCAGGCGTATTGAATGTTGGATAGCCACTGATGCCAAGCGCATCTCCTCCGACAATGGACTCCTGATCGATATAGGCAAGATCAGCTTCCTGAATATCCTTCTTTACATGCGTATACATTTCCGTAAAATCATATGTTCCATCATTCATCTCACCGGCAGCAGCATCTGCCTGCTTGTAGATCATTTCATGAATCAGATTATCTCCGACTCCGACAAAGGATACCGTTGTATGTTCATTTTCCGGATCCTTTTCCGGTGTTTCTTTTTTCTTATTCTCTGATGTACTGCATGCACACAGCAGCAGGCTCAGCATTACAACCATAAGTTTTTTCATTTCTGCACATCCTTTCTGGCGATATATTCATCCAGTGTAAGCCCCTGCTTCACGATTTCCTTTGCGACATCCTTTCCAACATAGCGCAGATGCCAGGATTCATACTGATATCCGGTCACATCCACTTTATCCTCCGGATACCGCAGGATAAAGCCATACTCTGCCATATGCTGAAGCAGCCAGTCATAATGCTCTGATTTTTCAATTTCATTGAAATTTTCATCATTGATCGTCACATCTACGGCAAGGGCACTGTTATGCTCACTCTGTCCCGGGCGGGCATAGTATTTATCCGCATACTCCGTTCCCTGACTCTGTGCATAATAATCGTACAGATTTTTCTGATAGGCGAAGCTGCGATAGCTCGCAATTGCCTTGATATTGATATGCTTTGCCTTTCCTGCCTTCACCAGCTCGGAAAATGCATCCGCAACCTCCTTACGCAAATACTGAGGCTCACTCTGACAGGAGAAATCCTTTCCAATCACACAGGCATTTGGTGTTTTCACCAGATTTTTAGGCTCATAATCATCAGGCAGCCGGTGATATTTGTTAATCAGCAGGAGGATATCATCAGTATCCCGGATAATATCAACATTGGTGAAATACGGCTGATCCAGACCGATATTGACATAGGTTACAATATCCTGAACATCCTTTTTCCCGTCATCATATGCAATATAGCGCTTGGTCAGCTCCTTGTGATAGTATGGAAGCTTTAAAAATGTAGTGATCCGCTTTGCATCATAATCCTTTTTCACAAAGGCAGTCGCCTGGTCGAGATTCTTATCCGTTGTGATGGCGCAGTAGACACTTCCCTTGTCCTTGACAAGCTCGTCACCTGCCTGCTTCACAGCCGCAAGATTGTTGCAGCTCTTTGTATCTTCTACCCCATACTGTTTTAAGGCGTCCTCTTCTTCATTGGAATTGCAGCCGGCAAGCAGAAGCCCTGCCGTCAAAAGTATCATCAGTTGTTTTTTCATATGTACATCCCTCGCTCCTCAATATTATAACAGTTTCTGTTTATTCGTACAGTGACATCCGTAAAAAGCAGGTGAATCTTCCCTGTTTCTTAAGATTATATATGGAAGGCAAGCAGTGCATTCCCGGAGTACGGCTGTCTTATGAAGTTATTGGACATACGGAAAAAGTGAACTCTATACAGGCCTATAGAGCCCACCTGTTTTCTATGCTTATATATCTCCCAGATATTCCTCCAGCGTGATTCCCTGCGCCATGATCTGAGATGCAATTTCTTTACCAACGTAGCGGACATGCCATGGCTCATACTGGTAGCCTGTAATGCTTTCCTTACCTGCCGGATAGCGAATAATAAAGCCGTAGTCTGCACAATGGGCATGCAGCCATCTTCCATCCGGCGTATTGCCATACCCGTTATCCAAGGCGCCGATGTCAAAGGCAAGACCGCTTTGATGCTCGGAATGTCCCGGTCTTGCTGAATAGGTATCAGCAAGCGCCTGTCCATCCTGTGCGACATAGCTGTTATACAAGGAAGCCTGATATGCATAGGAACGATAGCCACTAATCAGCGGCATGGAATGACCAGCTGCCTCAGCTCCCGCCTGAAGCTGCTGCAGAGCTGCGTAAGCGTTGGAATCCATTCCTCCGTAATTCTGTGGCAGTGCATGCTTTTTATTCACCAGAAGCACTCCATTGACGTAATACGGCTCAACCGATGCGGCTGTGGACCCCCCTGACTGTGATGCTGATGACGGTTCATCATCAGAAGGAGTATTTACCTTCTTCGGCTTCTGCTCCACTTTTTCTTTTACCGTTACCGTAAACTTTTGGTCTGCACGGTTTCCATTTCGATCCTGCGCATGTATGGTGATGGTGTAGCTCCCTGCCTTCAACGTATTCAGCCTGCCGTCTATCCAATAGCTTCCGGCTGCTGTTTTCTTTGCTTTCTTCAAGGGTCCGTCGATCGGATCACGAACGCTTTTTATATTATCTGCGACATCGTACGTTTGCCCATATTCCAGAGTAACATGGTTCTCCTTCAGTTTGATTTCCGGTTTCTTTGTATCCTGTACGTCAATCGTATACGGTATGTTTTTCGTCTGCCCTTCATAGCTCAATACATAGGTGATTGTCTGGATACCTGTTTTCTTTGTATGAACGCTCGGATAGCTTTTCACTTCACCAACTGAATGCTTTACGAAGGAGCTGCTGTCTATCTTTTCCCCATATTCCAGAATCTGACGATCCTTATGGAACGTTATCTCCATCTTTGCATAATCCTGTTCCTTTTTTTGGTTTTGTGACCAGATATATCCAACGGTGCCGGAAGCTGCGAGTATCATCGCAATACCGGCAATGAGAACCGTTTTCTTAATTCGCATAAGCTAACCACTCCCTTTACTACACTATAATACTACAATGCAGGTAAAAAGAATACATGTAGCCCTTCTATTCAATGTAAAAAGAAATTGCTAGAGTATACCATAAAGCTAGGTTTGTTTCCACGTTCCTCTATCCTTCCACCTTAGTTTAAGATTATTTGTTCTCTCTGCGTGCATGATTCCTTCTCAAATCTTAAACCGAAGGAACCCCATTGCCGCTTGCACAGCTACACTTGCAATCAATTCCAGTAGGGGAAGCAGCCAATCTTTCTTTCTCCCTGGTTCTAAAGGATATCTAAATTATCGCAGGCATTAAAAAAAACTGCAGCGCTATTGATTTGCGTTGCAGTTCTCCTGTTATTTATTTAACTAATTCAATGATAGCCATAGGTGCTGCGTCTCCGCGACGTACTCTTGTCTTAACAACACGAGTATACCCACCCTTACGGTCTGCATAAGCAGGTCCGATTTCTTCAAACAGCTTCTGCAGAGCAGTCTGTCCTGTCTCTTCATTAACAACAACATCACGTACAAAGCTTGCAGCCTGACGACGAGCGTGCAGGTCTCCACGTTTTGCCAGTGTGATCAGTTCATCAACAACGGAACGAAGTTCCTTTGCTTTCATTTCAGTAGTTTCAATCTGACCGTAAGCGATCACGGATGTAGCCATGTTACGTAATAAAGCTTTACGGTGGTCAGCTTTACGTCCTAATTTACGATTCCACATTGGTCCATTAACCTCCCTTGCGAATATTTATTCGTATGATTTGAAACTCAGTCCCAAATCATAGATCTTATCTTTAACTTCTTTCAATGATTTCTTACCAAGGTTTCTTACACGCATCATTTCATCCTCTGTTCTCTGTGTCAGTTCCTCCACGGTCTGGATTCCTGCACGCTTCAAACAGTTGTAGGAACGTACGGATAAGTCAAGGTCTTCAATCATCATGACAAGTCCCTTGTTCTGTACCTCGCCCTGTGCTTCCTTCATCACGGATTCCATATCATTTACTGCTTCATGAACATTTGTCAGCAGCTCCAGATGGTCGATTAGAATTTTGCTTGCCAGTGCGACGGACTCTGCCGGACTCAGTGAAGAGTCTGTCCAGATTTCCAGTGCAACCTTGTCATAGTGAGCATCCTGTCCAACACGAGTCGGCTCTACATTATAGGATACCTTCTCGATTGGTGTATAAATTGAATCTGTGTAAATGATTCCCAGAGGCTGATTTGGTGTCTGGTACAGCTGCTTGTTCGTGTCAGCACTTACGTACCCGCGGCCAATACGAGCCTGCAGTTCCATTTCCAGCATTCCGCCCTCTTCCAGTGTACAGATGTGTAAGTCCTTGCTTATTACCTCCACACCTTCCGGGCAAATAATATCAGCACCGGTTACTGCGCCTGGACCCTGTTTTGAGATACGCAGAGTATAAATTTCATCATCCTGAATACTCATCACAAGGGTTTTGATATTTAAAATGATTGCCGTTACGTCCTCTACAATTCCAGGAATTGAAGTGAACTCGTGGTAAACACCATCAACTTTAATTGAAAATACGGCAGCTCCCGGTAAAGAGGAGAGCAAAACACGTCTTAGTGCATTTCCAATGGTTGTACCAAAACCTCTTTCCAAAGGTTCAAACACAAACTTCCCGTAATGTTGAGATTCATCATATTCTTTTACTTCAAAATGTGCACGTTCGAATTTTTGCATAGTTTACCTCCTCAATTACAGTTAATCATTAACCACGTGGTCGTTTAGGTGGACGACAACCGTTGTGCGGGATCGGTGTCACATCGTTGATCAATGTGATTTCCAGTCCTGCTACCTGCAGAGCTCTTACAGCTGCTTCACGTCCTGGTCCCGGACCCTTTACGCTAACTGCAATCGTCTTCATACCATTCTCTATTGCTGCTTTTCCTGCAGCTTCTCCAGCCATCTGTGCTGCGAAAGGAGTGGATTTACGAGATCCCTTGAATCCTAAAGCACCAGCACTAGACCATGCTACAGCATTTCCGTTTTCATCAGTAATAGTAACGATGGTATTGTTAAATGTTGAGTGGACATGTGCAACTCCACGAGCAATATTCTTGCGTGCCTTACGTTTACCACGTGAGTTCGCTTTTACGTTCTTTGCCATTATTTACTTCCTCCTATCGTCCTATTTCTTTTTGTTTGCTACCGTACGTACTGGACCTTTACGTGTACGAGCATTCGTTTTTGTACGCTGTCCGCGTACTGGTAATCCTCTTCTGTGACGGATTCCGCGATAGCATCCGATTTCCATTAAACGTTTGATGTTTAACTGAACCTCACGACGCAGGTCACCTTCAACCTTGATTGCATCGATTTCGTTACGGATTGCATTTACCTGATCTTCTGTTAAGTCTTTTACACGGATATCTTCGCTGATTCCAGTTTTTGCCAGAATTTTTTCTGATGTGGAGCGACCGATACCGTAAATATACGTTAATGATACTACTACGCGCTTATCGCGTGGTAAGTCTACACCTGCAATACGAGCCATTACATTACACCTCCGTTAGTTTCCCTGTCTCTGTTTGTGTTTTGGATTTTCGCAAATAACCATGACGCGGCCTTTACGTTTGATAATGCGGCACTTATCGCATATTGGTTTGACAGATGGTCTTACTTTCATGCGTTTTCCTCCTTAATTCACGACTTACTTGTGTCGGAATGTTATACGCCCACGTGTTAAATCATACGGTGAAATCTCTACGGTAACACGGTCCCCTGGTAAAATGCGAATGTAGTGCATGCGGATTTTACCAGAAACGTGAGCCAGAATTTCGTGTCCGTTGGCCAGTTTCACCTTAAACATTGCATTTGGCAGAGTGTCTACAACAACTCCGTCAATTTCAATAACATCTTGTTTACCCATTATCTGGACGTTCCTCCTTATTCAGTGTTGTGAGTATTTCATACCCACCGTTTGTAATCACAATCGTGTGTTCAAAATGAGCTGCCTTGCTGCCGTCTCTTGTGACGACACCCCAGCCATCCTTCAACATTCTTGTCTGTGGTTTGCCCGCGTGAACCATCGGCTCCACTGCCAGCGTCATGCCCTCCTGCAGAAGGATGCCGCGGCCTGCCGGGCCAAAATTTGGAACTGTCGGATCTTCATGGACAGAAGTTCCAATACCATGTCCTGCATAGTCTCTTGGAATCGAATACCCGTGCGTAAACACATATTCTCCGATTGCATGAGAAATATCAGTTAAATGATTCCCCGCTCTGGCCATGTTTAAACCTTCATACAAAGATTCTTCACTGACGCGCATCAGTCGTTGATCTTCCTCACTGAGCTTGCCAATTCCATAGGTCCAGGCAGAGTCTCCATGGTACCCCTGATAACAGGCACCGATATCTACTGAAACAATGTCTCCATCGCATAAAACGGTATCGCCTGGGATACCATGTACTACGACAGAATTTATAGAAATACAGGCTGCTGCCGGAAAGCCGTACAGACCCTTGAATGACGGTGTTGCACCGTTTTCCAGAATCACATTTTCAATGATTCTATCCAATTCCTGTGTGGTAATTCCGGGCTGCATTGCTGCACTTGCTGCACGATGTGCAAGCGCAACAATTATACCCGCTTTTCTCATCTTTGTCAACTCCTGATTTGTTTTGGCTTTCACCATTCTATTTCTCCAGAGCTGTCAATGTATCATTCCATACGCTGTCAATCGGCTGACTCGCATCAATTCTTGTAACGATTCCCTTGCTATCGTAATAGTCAAGCACCGGAGCCGTCTGCGAGCTGTACTCCTCCAGACGCACAGTTAAGCTTTCCACTGTATCATCCTTACGCTGGAATAATTCTCCACCACATACGTCGCAAACCTTGTCGACTTTGCTCGGCTTGGATTTGATGTGATAAATTTCTCCACATTCTTTGCAAATGCGGCGTCCGGTTACACGGTCTGCCAGCTTTTCAAAGTCAATTTCAAGTGCGATGACTTTGTCAATGGCAAGCTCGCTGCCTTCTGCCAGTGCATCGAATGCTTTGGCCTGGTCAAGTGTTCTCGGATAGCCATCCAGCAGGAAACCGTTTTTCTTGTCTTCCAGCTTTTCCAGATAACTCTTCACCATATTGTTAACGACTTCGTCGGGAACCAGCAGTCCTTTATCCATGAAGCTTTTCGCCTCCATGCCAAGAGCTGTTCCCTTTCCGATTTCACTGCGGAAGATATCTCCCGTAGAAATGTGGTTAACGTTAAACTTCTCGACGATTTTGGCAGACATCGTACCTTTTCCGGCACCAGGTCCTCCCATAATCAGGATATTCATAGGTTCACCTTCTATCGTTTTATCTCTGCAGGAATCCGCGGTAGGATTTCTGTGTCAGGCGTCCCTCGATCTGTTTTACCGTTTCCATTGCCACACCGACAACGATGATGATTCCGGTTCCACCAATACCCATTGACTGTGGAAGATTGATGCCTGGAATCAGAGGCAGTGCATGCGGCAGAACAGCGATAAAGGCAAGCCCGATTGCTCCCAGAACCGTGATTCTGCACAATACTTTATTAACATATTCTTTTGTTTCCGTACCCGGACGGATTCCCGGGATATACGTACCGGATTTTCCAAGGTTTTCTGCAATCTTTTCCGGATCCACCTGCAGCTTCGTATAGAAGAAGGTGAATAGCAGAATCAGAATTACATAGATTACAAGGCTGACCGGAGTCTGCATTCCCATATAGGTTTCCAGTGTTTTGACCCAGCCTGCTGCAGGCCAGACCATTTTGCAGATCTGCAGCGGCGCCACCATGATGGCGGATGCGAAGATAACAGGAATTACGCTGGCAGAATTGATTTTCAGCGGCAGGTAAGTCATATCCTTCTTACGAGTCGTTACGGTACTGGATGTATACTGAATCGGAATCTTACGCTCTGCAGTCTGCATGAAGACAACGAATACGATAATCAGCAGATAGCATACAATATAGAGTCCGTAGGTCAGAATACCATTGAAGGTTGCACTGCTGTTGCTTGGATCAACCAGCGTCTGCCATGCCGTTGTAAACTGATACGGCAGTCTGGCGATGATACCGGCAGCAATGATCATGGAAACACCGTTTCCGATTCCCTTCATACTGATACGATCTCCAATCCACAGAATGAACATGCTGCCTGCGGTCAGCAGGGTCGCAACGTACAAAATAGAAGCCCATCCGCTTCCATTTACCAGCAGTGAATCGTACTGTGTAGAGAAACTGTAAACCAGTGTAGATGCCTGGAAAAAGCTCAATACGACTGCCAGATAGCGTGTATAGCGGTCGATCTGCTTCTTTCCGGTTGCTCCGCCCTTTGCCAGTTCGGTAAGTGCCGGAACCACATCCATGGATAACAGCTGAATAATAATGGAGGCAGTAATGTATGGACCAACACCCATTGCAAAAATGGAAAGCTGCTCCAGACCACCACCGCCTAGCATATTGATCATCGCAAACAGTGAGCTGTCCTGTATACCTTTTATCAATTCGGTTACATCTACGCCCGGTACAGTGATTGCTGAACCAAAGCGAAAGACGAACAACATGGCAAGAGTAAAGAATATTCTGTTACGAATATCTTTATTCTTGAACATGTCTGCAAAGGTCCTAAACATGATTAGATAACCTCTGCTTTTCCGCCTGCCTGCTCAATGGTAGCGATTGCTGATTTAGAGAATTTGTTTGCTTTAACGCTCAGCTTCTTCTCCAATTCACCTTCGCCCAGGATTTTAATACCATCCAGTTCTTTCTTTACTAATCCACATTCAATCAGCAGTTCCGGAGTTACTTCCGTACCGTCCTCAAACCCGTTCAGGGATGCAACGTTTACGATAGCATATTCCTTGCGATTGAAGTTTGTAAATCCACGTTTTGGTAAACGTCTAGCAAGTGGTGTCTGACCACCTTCAAAACCTAAACGAACGCCTCCGCCAGATCTTGCTTTCTGTCCTTTGTGACCCTTTCCTGCTGTTTTACCATTTCCGGAGCCATGACCGCGACCAACACGGTAGCTTTTCTGTCTAGCTCCTTCAGTATATTTCATTTCATGTAATTTCATGTTCTAATCCTCCTATTAACCGCGAATTTCTTCTGGTTTTTTACCACGGAGACGAGCAACTTCCTCGATCGTTTTCAGATCTTTCAGGGCAGAGATCGTAGCACGAACCATGTTGATTGGTGTACGGCTTCCCAGACACTTGGAAAGGATATCGTTGATACCAGCCAGCTCCAGGACTGCACGAACAGGACCACCGGCGATAACTCCGGTACCTTCAGAAGCAGGACGCAGGAATACTTCTCCAGCTCCGTATCTTCCAGTGATTGCATGAGGAATTGTAGTTCCTACAACAGGTACTGTGAAGACATTCTTCTTAGCATCTTCGATTGCTTTCTTAATTGCATCAGGTACTTCGTTGGCTTTACCTGTACCAAAGCCGACGCGGCCCTTCTTGTCACCGATAACAACCAGAGCTGCAAAGCGGAAACGACGTCCACCCTTGACTACTTTTGTTACACGGTTAATGGTAACTACGCGTTCTTCAAATTCTTTTTCAGCATCGCGATTTCTTCTTGGTCTACGTTCCATTCGCATAACCTCCTAAAATTTCAAGCCAGCAACTCTTGCTGCTTCGGCCAATGCCTTTACACGCCCTGTGTAAACATATCCACCACGGTCAAATACAACACCTGTGATGTTCTTTTCAATTGCACGTTTTGCAATTTCTGTTCCTACAGTTTTAGCGGCTTCAACATTTCCACCGTTTTCTAACTTTAATTCTACACTACTTGCAGATGCCAGGGTCACACCGTTAACATCATCAATGATCTGCGCGTGAATGTTGCTGTTTGAACGGAAAACGTTCAGGCGGGGACATTCAGGAGTACCGCTGATTTTGGTACGAACACGCACGTGACGGCGTACTCGCTCGTCATTTCTAGAAACTTTCTTAAGCATTGTTCAATTTCTCCTTTCCCACTATTTCTTACCTGCTGTTTTACCTTCCTTACGACGAACATATTCACCTTTATAGCGAATACCTTTTCCTTTGTAAGGTTCTGGTTTTCTCACAGCACGAATGTTTGCAGCGAATTCACCAACGCGTTGTTTGTCAATTCCTGATACTTTGATATCCGTAGCAGAAGAGCATTCTACCTTCAGACCGTCTTCTACAGCGAACTCAACCGGGTGGGAATACCCAACGTTTAAGGTCAGTTTGCTTCCGCTTACAGCAGCACGGAAACCGATACCTACCAGTTCCAGCTCCTTTGTAAAGCCTTCAGACACACCTTCCACCATGTTAGCCAGCAGTGCACGCGTTGTACCATGCAGCTGTTTTACATGCTTTTCGTCGTTAGGACGAGTTACTGTCAATACATTTTCTTCTACCTTGATTCCCAAAGCAGGGTTAAACTGACGAGTTAAAGTTCCCTTGGAGCCTTTAACAGTCACCTCATTCCCGGCAGCGATGGTTACTTCAACGCCGGCAGGAATGGTAATCGCTTTATTACCGATACGTGACATTTTCTTACCTCCGTTAAGCTCTTACCAAACGTAAGCGATGACTTCACCGCCAACATGTTTAGCTTTTGCTTCTTTATCTGTTATCACACCGTGAGATGTAGAGATAATCGCAATACCCAGACCGTTCATTACGCGAGGAATGGAATCCACCTTTGCGTAAACACGTAAACCTGGTTTAGAGATTCTCTTCAGCCCATTGATTACTTTTTCGTTGTTAGGACCATATTTCAGAGTAACTGTGATGGTTTTCTTAACATCACCATCTACTGTGTAGTCTGTGATGAATCCTTCATTCTTTAAAATCTTAGCGATTTCAACTTTTTCTTTGTTTGCAGGAATTTCCACTGTTTCGTGACGAGCCTGAAGCGCGTTACGAACTCTAGTAAGCATATCTGCAATCGGATCTGTCATAATCATGACTGTATTCCTCCTATCTGACTACCAACTTGCCTTTTTCACACCCGGGATCTGACCTTTGTAAGCCAGCTCACGGAAGCAAATACGGCAGAGTTTGTATTTACGTAAAACTGAGTGAGGACGTCCACAACGCTCACATCTAGTGTACTCGCGCACTTTGTACTTCTGAGGACGTTTTGATTTGTTAACCATTGCTTTTTTTGCCATATACGTCTAAGTCCTCCTATTTCTTGAAAGGCATGCCCATTTCTTCCAGCAGTGCCTTTGCTTCTTCGTTCGTGTTTGCTGTCGTAACGATGACGATATCCATACCACGAACCTTGTTGATCTTATCGTAATCGATTTCCGGGAAGATCAGCTGTTCCTTTACACCCAGCGTGTAGTTTCCACGACCGTCAAAGGAAGTGGCACTGACACCGCGGAAGTCACGTACACGTGGCAAAGAGATGTTCATCAGCTTATCCATGAAATCATACATTTTTTCTTTTCTCAGAGTAACCTTACATCCGATCGGCATTCCTTCACGAAGTTTGAAGTTTGCGATAGACTTCTTAGCTTTTGTGATTACCGGAGCCTGTCCAGTGATCTGTGCCAGCTCAGCAACTGCTTCATCCAGCACTTTTGGGTTTGAAATAGCTTCACCGATACCCATATTGATAACGATTTTATCTACGTGAGGTACTTCCATGACTGATTTGTAGTTGAATTTCTTCATCAGGCTTGGTGTTACGACCTCTTTATATTTCTGTTCTAGGCGATTCATCCTTTAGCCTCCCTACTTAACTTCAGCGCCGGTTTTTTTGTAGACGCGTACCTTTTCTGTGTTACCTTTTTTGTCAGTCTTTGTTTCATAACCGACACGGCTTGCCTTCTTCGCTTTGGAATCGTAAGCCATAACGTTTGATACATGGATTGGAGCTTCCTTCTCGATGATTCCTCCATCTGGATTCGCCTGTGTAGGTTTCAGATGTTTCTTCACCAGGTTAACGCCTTCCACAATCACTTTGTCTTCTTTTGGGAAGACTTTGGTTACTTCACCGATCGTGCCCTTGTAAGCACCTGTAATAACCTGAACCTTATCACCTTTTTTGATTTTCACAAAGACACCTCCTTACAGTACTTCTGGTGCCAAAGACACAATTTTCATGAAGTCTTTGTCACGCAGCTCACGTGCAACAGGTCCGAAAATACGAGTTCCACGCGGTGTTTTGTCATCCTTAATCAGGACAACAGCATTGTCATCAAATTTGATGTATGTTCCGTTGTCACGGCGTACTCCACGTTTTGTACGTACGATTACACCCTTGACTACGTCACCCTTTTTTACAGTTCCACCAGGAGCAGCCTGCTTTACAGCACAGACAACGATATCCCCGATGTTTGAAAACTTACGAACGCTTCCGCCTAAGCAACGGATAACCAGAACTTCCTTGGCTCCCGTGTTGTCAGCGACGCGTAATCTACTTTCATTCTGGATCATGAATGTCTACCTCCTGATTACAGCTGTACAGCTTTTTCGACGATTTTCACCAGACGGAATCTCTTGGTAGCAGATAATGGACGTGTTTCCATGATTTCTACCTTATCTCCCATTCTAGCTTCATTGTTTTCGTCATGCGCTTTGAATTTCTTAGAATATTTTACACGTTTTCCGTATAACGGGTGTGTTTTCTTTGTTTCAACAATAACGGTAATTGTCTTATCCATCTTGTCGGAAACTACAGTCCCGCGATATACTTTACGGTTAGATCTTTCCATAACTTAGTGATCCTCCTTAATCCTGACTACCAAGCTCGCGCTCAGTCATCACAGTTTTGATACGGGCAATTGTCTTTTTCACTGTCTTTAAACGTGCAGTGTTTGTCAACTGACCTGTAGCTTGTTGGAAACGAAGATTAAAAAGTTCATCTTTAAGCGTTTCGATCTCTTGTAATAATTCAGTGTTGCTTTTTTCTCTGATCTCTTTCGCTGTCATAATTACTTCTCTCCTTTTCTAACAACAAATTTTGTCTTCACCGGCAGCTTGTGAGCAGCAAGACGGAATGCCTCACGTGCTACTTCTTCAGGTACACCAGCGATTTCAAACATAACACGGCCCGGTTTTACAACTGCTACCCATCCTTCAGGAGCACCCTTACCAGAACCCATACGTACTTCAAGAGGTTTTTTCGTTCTTGCCATGTGAGGGAAGATACGGATCCAAACCTTACCACCACGCTTCATGTAACGAGTCATGGCAATACGAGCGGCCTCGATCTGACGGTTGCTGACGTAAGCACCAGTGTCAGCCATTAGACCATATTCACCAAAAGATACTTCACGACCGGCTTTTGCACGTCCCTCGTAGCTTAAACGGTGAGGTCTTCTATATTTAGTTCTCTTAGGCATTAACATAAATTATTTTCCTCCTTCCGCTTTTCTAGGAGCATTTCCACCAGCAGAGTTTCTGTTGTTATTGTTTCTCTGGCTGTTGTTTCTGTTTCCACCACGATTACCACGGCGATTGCGGCGTCTGTCGTTCATGTTGTTCTTCGGAGCTTCCGGTTCCTGAACCATCTGTCCTGGCAGAACTTCACCACGGCAAATCCAAACCTTTACACCTAAACGACCGTAAGTCGTAGATGCTTCTTCCCAAGCGTAATCGATATCTGCACGCAGTGTGTGCAGAGGTACAACACCTTCGCTGTAGCCTTCGGTACGAGCCATATCAGCTCCGCCCAAACGACCGGATACAGCAGTCTTGATACCTTTTGCACCGGCACGCATAGTTCTCTGGATTGCTTTCTTCTGTGCAGTACGGAAGGAAGCACGCTGTTCCAGCTGATCCGCGATGCTGCGGGCAACCAGTTTTGCGTCCAAATCAGGGTTTGCAATTTCCAGAACCTTCAGGTAGATGTTCTTTCCACCAGTCAGCTTCTCAACTTTTTTCTTCAGCATTTCAACGTTTTCACCGTTTGTCCCGATGATCACACCTGGACGAGCGGTACGGATCATGATTTCCACACGGTTTTTAGAACGTTCGATTTCAACTCTGGACACTGATGCATTCTTGCACTCAGCGAACAGGAATTCACGAATCTTTACATCTTCTAATAATAAATCGGCATAATCCTTGTCAGCGTACCATCTGGACTCCCAGTCACGGATGACACCGACACGTAATCCGATCGGACTAACTTTCTGTCCCATGAGCTACCTCCTTAATCACGCTCGTCAACCACAACAGTAATGTGGCTGGTGCGTTTGTGGATCGCACTAGCAGATCCTTTTGCACGTGGCATGAAGCGTTTCAGAGTTACACCCTCGTTTGCATAGCATGCCTTTACGTACAGCTTTTCTTCATCCATATCATGGTTATTCACTGCATTGGATACTGCAGATTTCAATACCTTACCAACTGCTTCTGCTGCAACGTTCGGTGTGAACTTTAAGATTGCAGCTGCTTCAGCAGCGTCTTTCCCACGAATTAAATCGATAACAATACGAGCTTTTCTAGGTGGGATACGTAATGTTTTCGCTGTTGCTTTTACTTCCATTATAACGTTTCCTCCTTATCTTTTAGCTTTCTTGTCATTATCGCCGTGACCACCGTATTTACGGGTTGGCACGAATTCACCAAGCTTGTGTCCTACCATGTCTTCTGTAACGTAAACAGGCAGGTGTTCCTTACCGTTGTAAACGGCAAATGTATGTTCCACAAACTGAGGGAATATAGTTGAACGACGTGACCAGGTTTTAATAACTTGTTTTTTACCGGCTTTGTTCAGCTCATCCACTTTTTTCATTAAGTGGTCATCACAGAACGGGCCTTTTTTAAGACTACGACTCATTTTTCATTTCCTCCTTTGCCTATTTGCCATTACGACGACGAACGATCAGTTTCGTTGACGCTTTTTTCGCTTTACGTGTTTTCACACCCATAGCTTTTTTGCCCCAAGGTGTCATTGGAGATTTACGTCCTACTGGAGTACGTCCTTCACCACCACCATGAGGGTGATCATTAGGGTTCATAACGGAACCACGAACAGTCGGGCGAACACCCTTCCATCTCATACGTCCGGCTTTACCGTAGTTTACCAGACTGTGGTCTTCGTTACCAACCTGACCGATTGTAGCACGGCAATTAGACAGAATTCTACGAACTTCACCAGAAGCCAAACGAACCGTTGTGTATTTTTCTTCAATACCAAGGATCTGAGCAGATGTTCCAGCGGAACGAGCCATCTGGCCACCCTTACCTGGCTTTAATTCAATATTGTGAATGAAAGTACCTTCTGGGATATCTTTCAGCTCCATTGCGTTACCAACCTTGATGTCGGCACCTTCACCGGAAACAACTGTCATTCCAACAGTTAATCCCTTTGGAGCGATGATGTAACGCTTTTCACCATCTGCATAGTTCAGCAGAGCGATGTTAGCGGAACGGTTTGGATCGTATTCAATCGTAGCCACACGAGCAGGAACACCGTCTTTGTTTCTCTTAAAATCGATAACACGGTAAGCTCTCTTGTGTCCACCACCCTGATGACGGGTTGTGATACGTCCGTTGTTGTTACGTCCACCTTTGCTTTTTAACGGCTCCAGCAGACTTTTTTCAGGCTTGTCTGTAGTGATTTCTTCATAAGACAGACTTGTCATACCACGACGACCTGGAGTGGTCGGCTTATACTTCTTAATTGGCATAGTGTCAATTTCCTCCTTACGCAATATTTAGTCAGGAAATAGCGTGCTTCTTCCTGAACTTATTCAGCCTCTTCGCCGAATAAGTTGATGTCCTGACCTTCCTTGATTTTCACATAGGCTTTACGGACATTCTTTGTAGTACCAACATATTTTCCCATTCTCTTGGTTTTAGGTTTTACATTTACGATGTTCACTTTCTCAACATCGACACCGAAGATTGCTTCCACGGCCTGTTTTACCTGTGTTTTGTTGGTTCCCTTTTTAACTTCAAACGTTACTTTGTTATCTGCGTCCATGTATCTCATCGTTTTTTCAGTGATGATTGGACGGATGATGATATCCTTGTAGTTTTCCATTATGCAAGTGCCTCCTCAACATCTTTCACAGCAGCTTCTGTAAAGACGATTTTGTTAGCATTTACGATATCGTAAACATTTAATCCATCAGCAGTAAGCATCATCATAGTAGGGATGTTTCTCATGCTCAGGAATGCGTTTTCAAAATCTTCACCTTCAGATACTACGAATAAAGTTTTCTTAGGTGCGTTGATATCAGCGATAATCTGATTGAAAGCTTTTGTTTTTGGCGCTTCCAGCTCAAATTTATCTACAACGCTCATTGCGTTTTCCAGCACCTTTTCAGACAGAGCTGATTTCAGAGCCAGACGACGAACTTTTTTGTTCAGCTTGTAGCCATAGTTTCTAGGAGTCGGACCGAATACGATTCCGCCGCCTCTCCACTGTGTAGCACGAATGGAACCCTGACGAGCACGTCCAGTTCCCTTCTGACGCCAAGGCTTACGTCCGCCACCGCGTACTTCTGTACGGTTTTTGGTATCGTGAGTACCCTGACGCATGGATGCTCTCTGCATAATGACAGCATCGAAGATACATTGCTGATTTGGCTCGATGCCAAATACTGTATCTGCAAGAGTGATTTCATTCAGCTCTTTACCAGTTTGGCTTAATACGACCATCTTAGGCATCTTTTATTCCTCCTCTTTCGTGTAATCTACTAATGTTACAGGTTCTGTGTTTCCCTTGGAACATTTAGCAGTGCGCACCATAACCATTCCACGTTTTGGTCCAGGCACGTTTCCTTTGATCAATAAGTAATTGTTTTCAACATCAACCTTAATCACTGTCAGGTTCTGGTTCGTAGTTCTGTAACCACCTTCCTGACCGGCCATGATGGTTCCCTTGATAATTTTACCCTGACGTGAGGTAATACCGTTGGTAGCCAGTGAACCGATGTGTCTGTGGTGTCCGGAACCATGGCTCTTAGGACCGATTTTCGCATTGTTACGAACGATCGTACCATTGAATCCCTTACCCTTTGATGTACCAATCACATCTACTGTTTCTCCGGCACTGAAGATTCCTACGTTTACCTCAGCACCCAGCTCCAGCTCAGCAAATTCGCTATCGCGAACTTCCTTAACGAATCTTTTTGGAGCAGTATTTGCTTTTGCAGCATGTCCGGCTTCGCCCTTCGTACTGCGTGCTTCTTTAACATCCTCAAAACCTAACTGTACAGCTTCGTATCCGTCGTTTTCCACTGTTTTCTTCTGTAATACAACATTTGGACAAGCCTCTACTACAGTTACAGGAATCAGTGTTCCATCTTCTGTGAAGACCTGTGTCATCCCAAGTTTACGTCCTAGAATACCTTTCATGATGTCACCTCCATTACAGCTTAATTTCGATGTCAACACCACTAGGCAGCTCCAGACGACTCAATGAGTCGATTGTTTCTGCTGTAGGTCCGACAATCTCAATTAAACGTTTGTGAGTTCTGATCTCGAACTGCTCGCGAGAATCTTTGTATTTGTGTACCGCACGCAGGATTGTTACTACCTGCTTTTCAGTTGGAAGAGGTACTGGTCCAACAATTTTTTTAGCACCGTGAGCTTGTGCTGCCTGCACGATCTTTTCTGCGGAAGCATCCAAGATTCTGTGCTCATAAGCTTTTAAGCGAATTCTTACGCTATTTTTTGCCATGAATATATCTCCTTTCGCCTATATGGACTATAGACTCGCTCGATGCGAATTCCCCGACCTCGCCGTCCATGACAACGTTTCTCAGTGGGTCGGCAACCTCGCATGTCCTTGCGGTCGTGATAATATTCTAACACATCCAAATATTGATTACAAGCGTTAATTACGGCTTTTTTTAGTTTTTTTCATAAATTTTTCAGAACCTCCGCACTCCTCGAAATATACTGTTTATGATAGCGTTTTCATCGTTTTTCTGGTAAAAAACACGTAAAAAAACTTCTAAATCAATAGAAGTTTCTACATGTATAGCAATGTGTTCTGCAGGAAGGCTTCACAGTTTTTCTGCATCTGCTGCTCGAGCTGATGATACGGAATATTCCGCATTTCTGAGATTTGAACCATGCTGCGCTTCAATATCGCTCCATGCTCATCCGGCAAAACCTCACGCTGTTCACACCACGTACAGGCGGAAATCCCATCCGTTTCCACAAGCAGACGTTTTAAAGGAACTGCGGCAGCCACCTGCTGAACCGTTTCATCAAACGGCAGCGAAGGACCTATGGTAAACCAGCAGCCCATATCAATATACTCCTGCAGCCAGCTTCCACAGGAATACCAATGCACCAGATAGCGGTTCTCATAACGACGCAAAAGCTCCAGCGCTTCTTTCTCCATCCCCTTCAGATGCAGAATAACCGGCAGTCTATGCTCCTGTGCAAATGAGAGCTGCTGCTCAAACACAGCGTATTGCAAGGCTTTATCCGTCTTACACCAGACACTATCCAGACCGATTTCTCCTAGGATCCTCGTCTCCTTCAGAAACGGCAGCATCTCTTCCCAGCTAACCTGCTCCACCTTCCATGGATGGATACCGGCACTGATCCATATCGCAGGATTATCACTTTGAAGCTTCTTCAGCTCCTCGTATTCCTTCGGCGTTGCTGCATTGGCAATGCAGGTGATGCCCTGCTGTCTCAAAATTTTAGGTGTCAATGCAGTATCCATATGCATATGCGCATCAATGATCATGAGCGCCCTCCTTTAGAAGCTGATAAATTTCCTTCTTCAGCTGCCCCTGCTCATACAGCCACTCCCGACTTTTTTTACAGTCCTTTAAAGAAATTTCCCGGCAAATGGAAGCCGGCGAACCCTGCAGTATAAGAATGCGGTCCGCCAGATACAGAGCCTCCTCAATATCATGGGTTACCAGCAGCATGGTTCTGTTCAGCTCGCTTCTCAGCTTCAGCAGCCAGTCCTGCATATCATTGCGGGTGATGACATCCAGAGCACCAAAGGGTTCATCCAGCAATAGGATATCCGCACTGCAAAGTGCTGTCCGCAAAAATGCGGCCCGCTGGCGCATACCGCCGGACAGTTCAAACGGGTATGCGCGCTCATACCCCTTTAGACCAAAGGTCTCAAATTCCTGCAATGCTTTTTCTCTGGCCTCGTTTATATGCCCGTGAAGCTTCCCATACAGACACACATTATCCAAAATATTCTTCCAAGGCAGAAGAAGATCATCCTGCGGCATATAGGCAAAGTGGGAGGATACCCCTGTCACCTGCACATCATCTACATAAAAGATTCCTTCTTCACAGTGCAAAAGACCTGCCAGAATATTCAGAAGCGTGGATTTTCCACAGCCACTTGGACCAATCAGCGCTGTAAATTCCCCTTCTTCCACATGAAAGCCGACATGCTCCAGTATCCTCCTGTTATCAAAAGAAATCGCCATATCCTCAACTCGTAATTTCATGATGACCTCCTGTGCATCTGCATTATTTCACAAATTCATTCGTATATTGTTCGCTGGCCTTGATACTTTCCGTAATCAGCTTGTTTTCATACATGAAGGCTGTATAGTTATCCCAGACGGAATCCTTCATAACACCCCAGCTCTTTGCATCCTTCGCATATTCGCTGCTCAGATACTTCTGACTTTCCTTGAGAAACTTCAAATCATAATCCGGCGCATAGTTGCTTAATATTTCAGCTGACTCCTCCGGATGCTCGATTGCATAGGTATACCCCTTCTTTACAGCATTCATAAATTTCTGAACCGTTTTTGGATCTTCCTTTATCATCCGTTCACTGCTGATAATGACAGGCGTATAATAATCCAGGCGCTCATCCAGCTCGCGTAATGGTATGTAATTCAGGTCATAGCCCTCCATTCTTCCCTTGGTTACCGCCCAGCCTTCAAATTCCCACTGGATATCAACGTTTTTACCTAATGCTGCAAAGCCGCTTCCATCAGCTCCAACCATCGTCAGCTTGGAGAAATCCGCCTTTGCGGCCTTCATCACCGCTTTGATGACTGCCTCCTCGCTCGGTGCCTGCCATCCGGCATAGACCTTACCCTCAAAATCCTTGGGAGACTTGATGTTTTCCTTTTTCAGGGATACAAAGCCGCTTGTATTATGCTGGATGATGGCTGCAATCGCCCGAATGGGCAGCGGCTCCTCTGCTGTTCGCGCATAGGTGACATCCTCCTGATAGCTGACACCAAATTCCCCCTTGTTTGCCGCAACCAGCGTAGCGCTTGTCGCATCATCTCCCGGCTCTATGATATCCACATCCAAGCCTTCTTCCTTAAAATACCCCTTATCCTTCGCCACATAAAAGCCGGTATGGTTGGTATTCGGAAGATAATCCAGAATCAGCGTTACCTTCTTAGTCGTTTCCTTATCTTTCGATGCTTCCTTATTATTTGAGCATCCGCTCACCGCAACAGCCATCAGCATGGCCATCAGCATACAGCCTAATTTCTTCATGTCGTTTTCCCTCTTTTCTTTCTTGCATATGGAAACAGTACCGCCTCCAGCAACACCACCGCCCCGTGCAGCAGAAGACTCAGGACAATCACAACGACTACACAGGCAAACACCTTATCCAGCATATAGCCGTTTTTCACTCGAATCATGTAATACCCAAGGCCTGCGGAAGCGCTCAGCCACTCTCCGACGATAGCTCCGCCGATACAGTAGGTCGCAGCTACCTTCAAGCCGGAAAACAGTGCAGTGGAGGCTGCCGGTATTTTCACATATGCATATATCTGCCATTTCTTCGCTCCGAAGCTTTTCAGCAAACTGATCTGATGCTCATCTACTTTACCCAGCGCGTCACAGAAGGCGATTGCCACCGGAAAAAAGCACATGAAGATGACCATTAGAATCTTCGGCGCCATACCAAAGCCCAACCATATGGAAAACAGCGGTCCCAGCACCATGACCGGTACGGTCTGTGTGACAACCAGATGGGGAAATATGCTGTGCTTAAACAGCTGGGAAAGATCCATGCCGATAGCGATAACGATTGCGAGGAGTGTGGCAATCAATAAACCGATGACAGCCTCCTGCAGCGTAACCAGCGAATGCATCCATAGCACATTACGATTTGCAAACAGCGCCTGTATAATTTTTGAGGGCGCCGGCATGATATACAAATCGATATCAAATACATGAACACAGCCTTCCCATACCGCCAGCACCAGAAGCAGTGTGAGAAGCGGCATGCCGAATCTTTTAAAACGCTTCATCCTATGTTTCTCCTTTCCATTAAAAAAACACCTCTGTGAGGCGTAAGTGAACCAATCTAATACTCAAGATAGATATGACTCCCTACGCTAGCATTAACTAGATCAGGTCATAAGGGACTGTCTCAGCCTTACGGCACCCCTGTCATGACAGTATCATTATACACGCATCGTGTAAAAAAGAAAAGAAAAAAGCAGACAAGCTGCTTTTACAGAAAGGTTACCGCTGTACCATAGGCAATGACCTCTGCGGCTCCCCCCATGATTGCACTGGATGCATAGCGAATATTCACAATAGCATCGGCACCAAGGGCCTCTGCTTCCTCCACCATACGCTTCGTTGCCAGTGCACGTGCCTCATTCATCATTTCATTGTATGCCTTCAGCTCACCACCAACCAGTGTCTTAAAGCCCTGCGAAATATCCTTACCGATATTCTTTGTCTGAATTGTACTTCCCTTTACAAGCCCCAGCATATTCAGTGTTTTTCCGGTAATGTAATCAGTATTTACTAAGATCATCTTCTTCTCCACTCCTTATCTCGTCAAGTCGTTCCTTGACAACATGTATCCACAGAAAAAGCAGTGCCAGCATAGGAACACCAAACAGGATTATGATAATCTTTGGTGCATCCAGAAAAAACAGAGAGCTGATCCAAATCATCATATAGCATGCGATGATAGCTCCAATTACGATGGGTGCCAGCATTTTTCTGTTCATACCGCCCACTCCCTTCTGTCATTACCTGTATTATACTACAAAAAAGTACAACATACAGAAAAAAGAGCACATTCGTGCTCTTTTCCGTGTTTTTTATAAATTACTCGATGATTTCTGTAACGTTACCGGAACCTACAGTACGTCCACCCTCACGGATAGAGAACTTTGTATTGTTTTCGATAGCGATTGGAGCAATCAGCTCAACGTTCATTTCAACGTTATCACCAGGCATAACCATTTCAGTTCCTTCTGGTAATGTAATAACACCAGTTACGTCAGTTGTACGGAAGTAGAACTGAGGACGGTAGTTAGATACGAATGGAGTGTGACGTCCACCCTCTTCTTTTGTTAATACATAAACCTGAGCCTTGAATTTTGTGTGTGGGTGTACGGATCCTGGTTTAGCAAGAACCTGTCCACGCTGGATCTGGTCACGGTTGATACCACGCAGCAGAGCACCGATGTTATCTCCGGATTCTGCGAAGTCCAGCTGCTTACGGAACATTTCCAGTCCAGTAACAACAGTTTTCTGAGTATCCTTGATACCAACGATTTCAACTTCTTCTCCCAGTTTCACTACACCACGCTCAACACGTCCGGTAGCAACTGTTCCACGTCCTGTGATTGTCATAACGTCTTCTACAGACATCAGGAATGGTTTGTCAGTTTCACGAGTTGGATCTGGAATGAATTCATCAACAGCATCCATCAGCTCTTTGATAGCGCCAACGTATTTGTCATCACCTTCCAGAGCCTTCAGAGCAGAACCACGGATAACTGGAGCATTGTCTCCGTCGAATCCGTACTCGCTTAACAGCTCACGTACTTCCATTTCAACAAGGTCGATCAGTTCTTCATCATCAACCATGTCACATTTGTTCAGGAATACAACGATGTAAGGAACACCTACCTGACGAGCAAGCAGGATGTGCTCACGAGTCTGAGGCATAGGACCATCAGATGCAGCAACAACCAGGATAGCACCATCCATCTGTGCAGCACCAGTGATCATGTTCTTAACGTAGTCAGCGTGACCCGGGCAGTCAACGTGTGCATAGTGACGCTTGTCAGTCTGATATTCAACGTGTGCAGTGTTGATTGTGATTCCACGTTCTTTTTCTTCAGGTGCACCATCGATCTGGTCATAAGCCTGTGCCTGTGCCATACCGTCTTTTGCAAGAACGTTTGTAATAGCAGCAGTTAACGTAGTTTTACCGTGGTCAACGTGTCCGATAGTTCCAATGTTAACATGTGTTTTGGAACGGTCAAATTTTTCTTTTGCCATTTTAATTTTCCTCCTAATTTATTAGTTTCCAAGTATATTCTAATTCAAAGTTTTTATAAAAGCAACAGTTAATTTTCAGAACTATTGTTTTTAATGATTTTTTCTGCAATACTCTTCGGTACTTCGGCATAATGGTCGAATTTCATAGAGTAATTTCCACGTCCCTGAGTGAAGGAACGAAGGTCTGTAACGTAACCGAACATCTCTGACAGCGGAATGTGAGCCTTAACGATAATCGCGTTTCCTCTCTCTTCCTGGTCAACGATTGCACCACGACGGGAGCTTACGTCACCCATAACGGATCCAAGATATTCATTTGGTGCAGTTACCTCAACCATCATGATTGGCTCCAGAATAACCGGGTTACATTTCTTGGCAGCAGCCTTTAAAGCCATACTAGCCGCGATTTTGTACGCCATCTCACTGGAATCGACATCGTGGTAAGAACCGTCAAACAGCGTTGCTTTGATATCGATTACCTGATATCCGGCCACAATACCGTTTGCCAGTGCATCTCTTAAACCTTCTTCTGTAGGCTTGATGTATTCACGAGGTACGCTTCCTCCGACAGTAGCGTCCACGAATTCAAATCCTTTTCCCTCTTCCTGAGGCTCGAATTTGATCCATACATGACCATACTGTCCACGTCCACCGGACTGTTTGATATATTTACCTTCACAATCAGCAGTACCGCGGATGGTTTCACGGTAAGCAACCATTGGCTGTCCAACATTTGCTTCTACCTTGAATTCACGGCGCAGACGGTCAACGATGATGTCCAGGTGAAGCTCACCAACACCGGCGATGATTGTCTGACCTGTTTCCTGGTCTGTATAGGTTTTGAAGGTTGGATCCTCTTCTGCAAGCTTTGCAAGAGCAAGACCCATCTTATCCTGGTCAGCCTTGGTCTTCGGTTCCAGAGACAGTTCGATAACTGGTTCCGGGAATTCCATGGATTCCAGAATGATTGGAGAATCCTCTGCACATAAGCTGTCTCCGGTTGTTGTAACCTTCAGACCTACGGCAGCAGCGATATCTCCTGCATATACCTGATCGATTTCCTTACGAGCGTTGGCATGCATCTGAACGATACGTCCGAAACGCTCTCTTTTTCCCTTAGTGGAGTTCAGAACGTAGCTTCCTGCTTTTGCTGTACCGGAGTACACACGGAAGAAGGAAAGCTTTCCAACAAATGGGTCTGTTGCGATTTTGAATGCCAATGCAGCAAATGGTTCTTCATCGCTGGAATGACGCTCGGATTCGCTTCCGTCCTCCAGCGTTCCCTTGATTGCAGGAACATCCAGTGGAGAAGGCAGATATTCAACAACAGCATCCAGAACCATCTGAACACCCTTGTTCTTATATGCGGAACCGCATAATACCGGGAAGAAATCACCAGCACAAACTGCAATACGCAGAACGCGCTTGATGTCTTCGATGCTTGGCTCTTCGCCTTCCAGTACCTGCATCATGAAGTCTTCATCATAATCAGCAAGGTAATCAATCAGCTTGGAACGATATTCCTCGCACAGATCCTTCAGATCTTCCGGAACGTCACCCTCCTGAATATCTGTACCTAAGTCATTGGTATAGATTTCAGATTTTCTTTCAATGATATCTACGATACCAGTGAAAGTGGATTCCGCACCGATTGGCAGCTGAATCGGGCAGGATTTAGCACCCAGACGATCTACGATCGTTTTACAGGACATCAGGAAGTCAGCTCCTGTTGCATCCATTTTGTTACAGAATACGATACGAGGAACACCATATGTAGTAGCCTGACGCCAAACAGTTTCTGTCTGAGGCTCTACACCGGCTTTTGCATCCAGTACCGTTACGGCACCATCAAGTACACGCAGGGAACGTTCAACCTCAACCGTGAAGTCAACGTGGCCTGGAGTATCGATAATGTTGATACGGGTACCCTTCCATGCTGCAGTAGTTGCTGCAGAGGTGATGGTGATACCACGTTCCTGCTCCTGTGCCATCCAGTCCATCGTAGAAGCTCCATCGTGAGTTTCTCCGATTTTGTGGTTAACACCTGTATAATACAGAATACGTTCTGTAGTTGTTGTTTTACCAGCATCGATATGAGCCATGATACCAATGTTACGTGTGTTTTCTAATGAATACTGACGTGGCATAATGGATCTCCTTTCTTACCAGCGGTAATGAGCAAATGCTTTGTTTGCCTCTGCCATCTTGTGAGTGTCCTCACGTTTCTTGACAGATGCACCACTTCCGTTTGCTGCATCCATGATTTCAGCAGCAAGTCTCTGCTCCATCGTTTTCTCGTTTCTCAAACGAGCATAGTTTACGATCCAACGCAGACCAAGTGTCAAACGTCTTTCAGCGGATACTTCCACCGGGACCTGGTAGTTAGAACCACCAACACGGCGAACCTTAAGTTCCAGTAATGGCATTACGTTTTCCAGAGCTTTCTCGAAAACTTCCATTGGTTTTTCATTAGTTTTTACTTCAATAATATCGAACGCATTGTACAGAATCTTCTGTGCAACCCCTCTTTTACCATCAATCATGATCTTGTTGATTAAACGAGTAACCAGCTTGGAGTTGTAAATTGGATCTACTAATACATCACGTTTTGCTACATGTCCTTTTCTAGGCATTCGAATTTCCTCCTTTCACAATTGATTATTTCTTAGCTTCTTTTGGTTTTTTAGCTCCGTACAGAGAACGGCTCTGGTTACGGTTCGCAACTCCGGCACAGTCCAGTGTACCACGGATGATGTGGTAACGAACACCTGGAAGATCCTTAACACGTCCTCCACGGATCATTACAACACTATGCTCCTGCAGGTTGTGTCCAATACCAGGAATGTAGGCAGTAACCTCCATACCGTTGCTCAGACGAACACGGGCATATTTACGCAGCGCTGAGTTTGGTTTCTTTGGTGTCATTGTTCCGACACGAGTACAAACTCCACGTTTCTGAGGTGCACTTAAGTTTGTAGGACGTTTCTTGATTGAGTTATATCCTCTATTCAGAGCTGGTGACTTAGAAAGCTTCACGCTCTGTTCACGACCTTTACGAATTAATTGGTTAATTGTTGGCATAATATCCTCCTTTCACTAACACACATTTCCGGGTGTGTCATTTTGAAGTGTAAATGTAGTTCCCGCTGAACGGGAACCTCAAAAATCCACTTGCCTAATAATCATAAAGCAACTGGAATAGCTTGTCAACACCTTTTTTTATTTTTCTTTGTAAAAAATTAGAGATTCTAGTATAATAGGGAACGAATAGACGTAGAGGGAAAGTAGAGGTTTCAAATATGGCTTATAAAATCGTGTTTTTTGATATGGATGGTACCTTGTATCAGACAGAAAATGACATCATTCAGGAGTCCAGTCTTCAGGCGATTCAAGCATTGAAGGAACAGGGCTATATCGTATGTGCCGCAACAGGACGTCCGCTGAATCAAATGAACCTGATTCTGGAGCGCGTACAGTTTGATTATATGGTAATGATCAACGGCGGCTATGTTCTGGATCGGGAACAGCGTCTGCTGTTTGAAAATCCGCTTGACAGACAGACGACACAGGATATCGTTGACTGGTGTAAGCAGCAGGAAAACGGGCTGATGTTCCATTTTGGTGATACATCCTATATATATGATAAGTTTTATCCGTTTTATTATTTCTGCCGTGATCATCATGTTTTGAATTATCTGTTTTATGATGAACAACGCTCCTATCATAAACGGCATAATGCCTATAACGCAGTTTTGATGACAAAGGATCAGCGCTCTCTGGAGGAATTTCTCGCAAAGCATCCGTTGCTGCGCAGCGATTTGATCGAGGTTGCGCAGGATCATTTCTGTTTCGATGTATTCAATGCAAATAACGATAAGTTTGTGGGAATCAATCAGGTGCTGCAAAAAGAGGGTATTTCCTGGGAGGAATGCATCTGCTTTGGCGATAGTACCAATGATATCAAGATGCTGGAGATGGCAGGCATGGGAGTTGCCATGGGAAGTGCCACAGATTATGTAAAATCCTTCGCTAATATGGTGACGGCCTCTGTATATGACAATGGCGTTGCCCGTGCGCTGCAGGAAATTTTAAAGCTTTAGATCAAGCTGTAAATGAAACAAGTCTCAACAAGCATAACGACCACATAAAAAGGAAGACGTTTTAGCGATCATTGCGCAAAGAACGTTCTTCCTTTTCTTATTCCTGAATTTTTGTTGGCCGGGGTCTTCTTTGATTCATTGGCCACAATGGCAGAAGTCCGATCAATGCCCCTATCACCGCTGGCAGAATCCATCCGATACTCAGCTCATAAAAGGGCAGCCTTGCAAACCATTCGCTGATGATTCCCAGCGTAACCCCTGCACTTTCCATTCCGTTAACAAAGGATACTGCAAAGGTAAACAGCATTGCCATGACATACACCATACGCCGTGATCCGATACGCTTCTTAAAAAAAGACAGAAGCATCAGTACAACAGTTACTGGATATATCATAATCAAAATCGGAAGCGATACGCTGATGAGCTGACTCAAGCCAATATTGGAAATCACAAAGCTGAACAAACAGACCGCAGCTGCGATTTTTTTATAGGTCCAGCGCTTTGGCAGAATGGTTTGAAAATAATCCGCAAAGGATGTTGTCAGACCAATCGAGGTTGTAAGGCAGGCAAACAAAACAGCAATTCCCAGGATGATACCACCAATACCGCCAAACAGATGATTGGTAACTGCATGCAGAAGTGCCCCGCCATTGGTGAAGGGTGTATTCGTAATGGCACCGACATAGGTTAGCATGAAATAGACAACTGCCAGAAAGCCTGCCGCCCCCAGACCGCAGAGAATCGTATAACGTGCAATGGATTTTTTATCTATAATACCGTAACCGCGAACTGCCGTTATAACAATAATTGCAAATGCCAGACCTGCCGGACCATCCAGTGCGTTATAGCCCTCGATCATGCCCTTAAAGAACGGGATATCAGCATATGCAGGGGACGGTGCCATCATGGTGCCAAACGAAAATGCCCCATTGCTTGTATCCTGTAAAAAAGAGGCGATAAAGATAGCGAGTATACTGATTAACAAAACCGGCGTCAAATATTTACCAACAACATCTACAATTCTGCTTGGGTTACTGCTGAGATAGTAGGTGAGCGCAAAGAAGGCCGCTGTAAACAGCAAGGACCACAGCATAGAGTTTTGTTCCTCTATATAAGGAAGTAATGCTATCTCAAAGGAAACACTTCCGGTTCTTGGCAATGCGAACAGCGGACCGATCAGCAGGTATACGCCAACTGACAGAAACAAGGCAAACCTTTGGCTGACCAGATTTCCAAGATCACTCATGGAAGATCCTGCCAGTACGACAGCTGTTACTCCGAGTATGGCAATACCAGCATCGGTCAGAATAAAGCCTGCAAGGGCGCTGATAAAGCTCGTTCCAGCCAGTTGTCCCATAGCTGGAGGAAATATCATGTTTCCGGCACCAAAAAAGATTGCGAAAAGCATCATGGATACCGATATGATTTGAACAAATGTTAATTTCTTCATATAAAAACTCCTTACATACATGCCTATACATCATAGCGGAAAACACGCAGATGCGCAATCACTTTTTCACTGTTTTAACAAAGGCTGTACATCCTGTTTTTCAGCTGTCCTCTATTACTTTTGTAGCTTATACAATATAGCAGAATACGACCCAGCTGCTGGCAACGACACACCTCAGCTTCGCTCATCGATTTTCGTTATATCCCTTATTGCTGGCTCTAAGACTTGAAGAACATGCAGTGCGGCTCTCTGGATGCCTGAACATAAAATCAAGTAAGGCATAGAACAGCTGTGCTGCATTCTACATAGGTTTTGTCAGTAAAAACTACCGTATTGTAAAGACCATGATTCTCCTATTTAGGCGCCGCAATTACTCTTTCGATAGAATTGTAATAAGGAAAAGGAATCATCAGAATCG
>OGFC01000391.1_pt1 | contig 41780 bp, 39 predicted proteins | sample 1570841 | NCBI WGS metagenome assembly OGFC01 (sample SAMEA2582137, study PRJEB24529) | metagenome | biome: Human gut stool | place: China | collected 2011 | reverse complement strand
CATCTGGATCGGTTGAGGGCACAATCATCTGGTATCGAGGAGCTTGCTGTACAAGGAGCGCTAAACGGCGATCCACAGCTGATCTTTGAGGCGATACTCTTTGATCCATTGACGGCAAGTGTACTGAGTATGCAGGAAATTCACGATATGGTACAGGAAATGCTGCATAAAAACAAAGACTATCTGACGTATTTCAAAACACTGGATTTAAAGGATTAAGACGGGAGTAAATCAAAACATTAAAGCAAAGCGAGGAGAAAATCGATGAAAAAATTAGTTTGCTGTGGATTATCAGCGCTGTTAAGTGCAACGATGTTCGGCTGTAGTTCATCTTCCGGGGGATCTGATGGGGATAAGGTGGAATTGACCTTCTGGGGACACCAGAATGAACCATGGGCAGCTTCTTATCAGGAAATTGCCAGAGAATTTGAGGAAAAGAATCCGGATATTCATATCAATTTCGAATTCTTCCCATATGACCAATTTGAATCTAAGGTCCAAACATCCTTGATTTCCAAGGAAGGCGGAGCGGATATCTACGAGCTATGGGGCGGCTGGGGTCTGGATTTCGCCAGTACCGGAGCGCTTGCTGAGATACCGGAAAATCTGTCAAAGACCATTCATGACGATGTGTACCCATCTACGATTGGCGCTTTGGAATATGAAGGCAAGCTGTATGGTCTGCCAATGGAATTCAATATTGAAAATGGTGCTATGCTTGTCAATAAGAAGCTGATGAGTGAAAATAATTTAAAGACTCCTACCACCTGGAAGGAATTAAGAGAAACAGCGAAAAAAGCTACGAAAAAGGATGGGGACACCATTACAATCAAGGGCTTTGATTTTGTGAATTGGGATTCTGTTCCATATATGTTCCTGTCCATGATTCTGTCCACCGGAGGCACCTATCAAAACGAGGACGGTAGTTTCAATCTGCAGACACCACAGGCAAAGGCAGCACTGCAGGAGTTGTATGATATGGTGAAGGTCGATGGTGTCACAACGATGGAAGGTCTTGATGGCGGCGGTGATATGGAAGGATATCAGCAGCTGTATGCAGGAAATGTTGTTATGGTTCCGCGCGGTCCGTGGACAATTGCGGAGGGCATCACCTCCTTCGGCCTGGAATATGGAAAAGATTTTGATTATGTATCTATGCCATGGTTTGGTGATAAGCCGGCATTTGCCGCAGAAACTGGATGGTCTATGGCGGTTAATGGAAACAGCAAGCAACAGGAAGCAGCATTCAAATTTCTTGAATATTTCTTCCAGGATGATGTGCTGATGAAACATAATATCGCATGCTCTCAAATTCCTCCGAAAAAATCTGTCGCATCCAATCCGGAATTTATCAAACAGATGCCATATGCCGAACCACTTGTAAAAATTCTTGACAAGTCGCAATTCATTGGTCATTTCAATACAGATCAGTTTAAGGAAAAGGTGAATGCAACCTTCCAAAAGCTGGTACGCGGTGATATTAAAAATGTTGATCAGGCACTAATTACTATGGAGAAGGAATTAAACGGTATTATAAAAAAATAATGCCAGTATAGGGAAGAGGACATCGCTCTTCCCTAATCTAAAAGAAGGTGAACCCATTGAAAAACAAAAAATTCGTTCTCATCGTCCTGATTCCAATCTTTCTCCATCTTATGATTTTTATGATTGGTCCCATTATCGGAGGTCTTGCGATATCATTCTTTGATTATAATCCTTTACGATCCAATAACCATTTCGTAGGTTTAGATAACTTTGTCCGTCTTGTACAGGATCCAGTATTCTGGAAAGCAACGAAAAACACATTGTTCTTCGTTGTGATTACCGTTGCACTGAATATCGTGATATCCTTGGGGATCGCACAGCTGATCAGTATGTTTAAATCTAACAAGACCCGAAGTCTCTTCCGTATGATTTTCTTCCTGCCATGTGTTGCCCCCCTGGTCGCCTCCAGTGTAGTTTGGGCAAAGAGTATTTTACCTACCACAAACGGACTGGCCAATATGGCATTGCGTACCCTTGGTTTAGCAGAGGTGAATTGGCTTGGAAACCCTGATGTGCTTATGTGGTCCATCATTGTATTCTCTATATGGGCAGATATCGGCTACAACATCATCCTCTTTACGGCAGGTATCGATGGAATTCCCGGTGAATTCTATGAAGCAGCCGATTTGGATGGTGCCAGCGGCTGGCAGAAATTCCGTCATATCACATTGCCGCTGCTGAAACGAACCTTTACATTTGTGACCATCATGACACTGATTTCTCACTTTCAGGCATTTGCGCAGTTTGCTGTCATGGCAGTACGTAACGGCCCGCAGAATTCAGGACTGGTTTTGACCAGCTATATTTATAAGACAGCCTTTGAAACTAAGGACATGGGATATGCTTCGGCAATTTCTCTGGCGTTGTTCATGATTATTATGGTTGTTTCCCTCATCCAGCAGCGTGCTAATAAGGTAGAATGGGAGTATTGATATGAAAAAACATAAAATGACGAAACAAAAGGCTGTCCGCTATGGTATCTTTATCGGCCTTGCAATCCTTGCAATTTTCTTCATCATGCCGTATTTCTGGATGCTGTCCAATTCTTTCAAAAGCACACAGGAGATTCTGGTTAATCCAAGACATCTTCTGCCGCTGGAGCCAACACTCAGCGGATATGAAAAGGTATTGACACAATCCCCGTTCTTCACCTGGTTTAAAAACAGTGCATTTATTACGGTGACAAATACCGTCATTATTCTGTTCACCAGCGCCCTGGTAGGCTATGTGTTCTCAAAATTTCAATTCAAACGCAAAAAGCTATTGTTTGCCATCCTGCTTGCCAGTATGATGGTTCCCGCACAGACAACTATGATTCCTTCATTCCTTTTGATCAATTCACTTGGATTGTATAACAGTGCAGGCGCTTTGATTCTACCCTCCTTCGTAAACGCCTTCGGTATATATCTATGCAAGCAGTTTTGTGATGAGATTCCAAGAGAGCTTATTGAAAGTGCTAAGCTGGACGGGGCAGGAGACTTCACGATTTTCTGGAAAATCATTATTCCTCAGATACGACCAGCACTTGGTGCATTGGCTATCTTCACCTTCCTGAATTACTGGAACGATTATCTGAATCCACTGATTATGCTGAATGAGGTTAAGAAAATGACGTTGCCATTGGCTTTGTCCTTCTTCGCATCGCAGCATATGGCTGACCTTTCCGCAACAATGGCTGCTTCTGCATTGATTATGGTGCCGGTTACCGTCGTTTTCATGATTTTCCAGAAGCATTTCATCAAGGGTATCGCGATGACAGGTATGAAATAAAGGAGAGCAGATATGGCAAATTTAAGGTTAGAGAATATAAATAAGATATATGATAATAAGGTACAGGCTGTTTTTGATTTCAATCTGGAAATCAAGGATAAGGAATTCATTGTTTTTGTAGGTCCGTCTGGCTGCGGCAAATCCACGACGCTTCGCATGATTGCCGGTCTCGAGGAAATATCCAGCGGCAGTCTGTATATTGATGATGTACTGGAAAATGATGTGCCAAGTAAGGACCGTGATATCGCCATGGTATTTCAATCCTATGCGTTATATCCGCACATGAGTGTCTATGATAATATGGCATTCGGTATGAAAATCAAAAAGGTGCCAAAGGATGAAATAGATAAGCGTATTCACGAAGCAGCGCGAATTTTGGAAATCGAACCATATCTGAAACGCAAGCCAAAAGCACTATCCGGCGGACAGCGGCAAAGGGTTGCTCTGGGGAGGGCAATTGTCCGCAATGCCAAGGTGTTTTTAATGGATGAGCCGTTATCTAATCTGGATGCCAAGCTGCGCGTGCAGATGCGTTCTGAAATCATAAAGCTGCATGAACGCATCGGAGCGACGACAATTTATGTTACTCATGATCAGACAGAGGCTATGACGATGGCGAGCCGCATTGTTGTTATGAAGGATGGATATATCCAGCAAATCGGAGCACCGAAGGAAATTTACGAGCATCCGGCTAATATGTTTGTGGCAGGCTTTTTAGGAAGTCCAGCTATGAATTTCATTGAGGGAACGTATAAGGAAGGTATGTTCTGCTTTGATGCACATTCAATTGAAGTAAATGATCTTGCGAAGGAGAGTCTGAAGACCTATGAGAATAAAAGAATTATCATGGGAATCCGTCCGGAAAACATCTATATGGAGGAAATCGTAGCACAGACCTATCCAAAATCTGTCATAGACTATCAGTTGGATGTAAAGGAACTGCTGGGAAATGAATATATACTGCATGGGACGATTGGTAATACGCCGATGGTTGCCAAGGTAAATGCGCGTATGGAGCTGCAGCCGCATCAGATGCTGAAACTGACGATAGATGCGAACCGTATGAATTTCTTTAATCCGGAAACAGAAGAGGCAATTCATTCATGAACGATCTCTATTTATCACAGTTTGACCCGTATGCAGAATGTATAACACCACAGCATCCGATATGCAAACCGAAATTTCCGGTATTCGATATGCATACACATATGGGCAATCTGGTTCCTGGCCCCGGTTATGCGGCACTGTATAATACTGCGGATTATGTCGAAGCTTTGCAGGATGCTGGCGTTGCACATATCGTGAATCTTGATGGTGTCTGGGGAAATGAGCTTGATGCCATGATTCGTAAGACAGAGGGATTTGAGAATTATATAACTACATTTGTATGGATCGATGTATCCAGAATTGATGATCCGGATTTCAAGCAATGGGTGCGTAATCATTTGATGGAAGCTTATCGGAAGGGAGCACGCGGTATCAAGATGTGGAAGGTCATTTCACTGGAATACAGGGATACGTACGGCAAGTATATTCGAACAGATGATCCGCGTCTGAATGTTGTGTATCAAACAGCAGCGGAACTGCACATGCCAATTTTAATTCATATTGCGGACCCAGTAGCGTTTTTTAAGCCTGCTGATCGTCATAATGAACGCTTTGAGGAATTGAACTGTCATCCTGACTGGCAGTTTGGCAAATCGGGGCAGTTGTGCTTTGAAGAACTTATGGATATGCAGGATCGTATGGTGGAGAACCACCCGCAAACAACCTTTATAATTGCACATTTCGGCAGCTATGCGGAAAATCTGAAGCATGTTGCATTGCGTCTGGACCGATACGATAATATGTATGTGGATATGGCGGCGCGTGTAGCAGAGCTGGGGAGAGTGCCCTATTCCAGTAAAACATTCTTTGAAAAGTATTCAGAACGTATTGTATTCGGAACGGATTGCTGTCCGCTGGATCTGGGACAGCATTCCATTTATTACCGGTTTCTGGAAACTATGGATGAATATTTTCCATATCAGCCAAATGGCGAGCTTCCAGGACAGGGGAGATGGCGAATCTATGGAATCGGTCTATCGGATGAAATTTTGCGAAAAGTCTATTATCAGAATGCATGTCGTATTATGAATATGGATGAACAGCAGTTTTTGCTACAGAATAAATAAGCCTTGAAAAGCAATGGTTTTCATGCAACTGTTGCTTTTTTTGTACAGGATTATTACTGTCAAGTAAAGCTTTATTGAAATAGAGATTGTCAAAGTAGCTTTTTATGTTGTTTTCTGGTTTACAGACAGAGGATTATCTCTTCTGCATCATATGAGCTTTGTAGGAAATCATATGTGCGTCATATAAATATCCTTTGAAAAGAATGGTTGCAAAGTGACATTTTAAGCGCTATACTATAGTTGTATTCAAACGTATAACATAATAGATAACGGATAGCAGGTTGAAAAACCTGCTTTTTTAGACTATTTTCATTAAAAAAATACACTTTTTCCTTAATATTTGTCTATTTTTCTTCCATTTATATATGTATACGTTTTGAGATGGGAGGGATAGAGTACACGATTTTCTAGTTTTTAAATGTTTGGAAGATGGAAAAAGGAGGGTCTATATGAAAAGGTCTGTAAAGACAAAAGCTTTTGGAATTACAACATGTATAGCAATGATGATGAGTATTATCTCTTTGCCAACAGCACAGATTAACGCAGCAACGCCTAAGCCTACCAAAGAAACCTATGGTAATGTAGAATATGTTTTCGCAAATGGTGTTCCAATCACAATTACGGGTATAGACAGCAGCAAAAACAAGATAACATGGGACGGCGGAGAAATGGAAATTTCGACAAAGGCAAATGTTTTTGGAGGGAGTCATAACTCTGCAGAAGTAATTCAAAATACATCTGTTACTATGGAGAGCGGTACTATTAATGCGTTAATAGGTGGAGGTCTTCATACATCTCATGTTGTGAATAGTAATGTTGTCATAAACGGTGGCAGTATACCAAGTCAAGTTGTTGGTGGAGGTGCATCATCTCTTGTAAAAGACGAGCATACATGGTATAGCGGTGATGCGAAAAATTCACCTTGTATCGTAGAGAATGCAAACGTGTTGATTAATGGTGGTTCAAATTACCTGTTAGTATTTGGTGGCGGAGAAGGAATAAGTAGAACAGATACTGCCACAACCACAATTACAGCAGGAGATTTCAGCAATGCCTATGTATCAGCAGGTGGTTCAAACGGATATACAGGAACTGCAACATTAAATATAAATGGTGGGACGGATTATAAAGTAATACAATCTGTGAATCGTGGCTCCATGAATTCAGCTGAATTAAATGTTACAGATGGAACTGTTCAAAATTTCTATTTAGGCGGTGAAACACCGGATAAGGGTGTAACAGGAACTATCGGAAGTGTAAAAGCTAATATCACAGGTGGAAAAATAACCAATCTTGAAAAAGGTAAATCCGGCAGTATTGAATTCACTAAGAATTCAAGCGCTATCTCTTTAACATATCATCGTTCATTGATTGGAAATGCAGCAAGTATAGCTGAAGAATTTGGAACAAGTGCAACAGATACATTTGATGACAGTATTAAAGGAATTACGTTAAATAAAACTGAGCTAACAGTTAAATTAGGCGATATAAAAGTCATTAAGGCAGATGTAGCTCATGGTGCAGATGCATCATCCGAGCAAATGAAGATTGCATGGACCTCTAGTGATGAAAAAGTTGCTACAGTGGACTATCAGGGAGCAGTTACCGCATTAGCACCTGGAAAAACAACGATAACTGCAAGTATTGCAGGATACTCAGCTACATGTGTAATTACAGTTGAAAAACCAAAGGTTGAGGATGTAACTGTGCCGACGATTGATCCTGAAACTCCGGTTAAGGAAGTTACGGCGGGAGCTGATAAAACAACTGCTGCTACCGTTAAAGAAGAAGCTAATACAATTATCTCTGATATTATGTCAAACAAGACAACCACAAAAGTATCAGAGGATACCGCAAAGAAAGTAAAAGAAGCTATTGCGGCAAATGAGGAAATCAACGTTGAAATTACAGCGAAAACACTGGAAAATGAGGAAGTAAAAGCAGAAGACCAAAAGAAAATAGAAGCGATTTTGGATAAAGATGCAACTGTTACCCAATATCTGGATCTTAGCGTTATGCTAAAAGCAGGAAGTAATGAATTAGGAACAATAAATGAATTTTCAAAAGCTATAACATTTACAATTGCAGTTCCTGAGAATTTAAAGGCTGAGGGTAGAGAATTCTATGTTGTACGTCTTCATGATGGAAAAGCTGAAAAATTAGGTACGATCGAAAATGCAGATGGAACATTATCTTTCTCAACAGATCGTTTATCAACATATGCACTTGTATATCAAGAGAAAAACGAAGATAAAGGTACTACTCCTGATCCAAAACCAGAAAATCCAGATCAAACACCTACACCATCAGAAAAAACAGAATTTACTGTTGTTTTTGTAGATAATAGCGGGGTGGTACTTAAAACTGAAAAGGTTGAAGCAAACAAAGCAGCAACAGCTCCAGAAGCACCGGCGGTTGAAGGATATCGTTTTGTGAAATGGGATACGGATTTTACAAAGGTTACTAAGGATTTGCTGGTAAAACCAGTCTATGAAAAAGTAACAGCTGCAGAAAAACCGGCAACCCCTGAGAAACCATCCAGTGATAAAAAATCACCGAATACCGGAGATTCAACAAATGCAGGTTTATTTACAGCATTTGCATTGCTCGGACTTGTGTCTATGGGAATAGTTGCAATTCAGCGTAAAAAAAAGCAACTGACAAAATAGTGTTTCGTTATAAATAAAAACCGGGTCATTTTCCGGTTTTTATTTTGTCTTGTTCTGTTCCTTTAGATATGTGTCAACCTCATCAGACGTTAAATGTCTGATTTCAGCATTTGAATAGCGTTTAAATCTTTTCCTTTGATATATAGGCTTCTTACTGAGGCATACCTTATGTTTGGTTGTATATGTTGCTGCTGCAGACGGACTATTGAAAATCTTATAAGAAATTCTTCCCTTCTTATCTTTTATTTCATAAATGCCGCAGTTTGTTTCTGCCGCAACATCTGCACTGCGCAGATACAGCTTGGCGATTTCCACTGTTTTGAAAGGGAAATTCCATCTTTGCAGACCGCTTTTCTCCGTCTTATTTATGCAGATGCATCTGCCACAGGTTCCACATATGTATTGCAGATGATTTTCCAGACAATCTCTGGTATTCAATATAGGTGTTGAGCGGTTATTGATGCTGTAGCATTCTTCACATTCCTTCATGACAGTTCTCCTTTTCAAATCACAAAGCTGATTGCCGTTATTGATTCCAATAAGGCATTCCGCTGCTGTATATGACAAGTATACACTATGACACACTGTCAGAGTCAAGGATCGTAATCACATATATAATTAGATATAGAAAAGATAGTGATAGCAATTCCAAGGAAGAAGGGAATGCCCAACAGAATAGAATGTTTAATCCATATGAAAAACTTTTTTTAACAGAAAAAGGGGTTATTATCTCCCTATAAAATGTTTCCTTTGCACATTTGCATTAAGCAACAGCATTCGTATCTGTTTCATAAACAAGCAAAAGCCCTACTTAGGTACATTCGCTGCAATCATTTCCAATATTATTATAAATTTGGGGAACCAGGCAGATGAAAAACTGTTTTATAAGTGTAAGCTTATAGAACAGTTTCTCTACGTATTTATGTATTATTATTGGCTAATCATAACCTGATTCTTTAGCTCCTGCAATGTATTACATGCCAGTATCAAGTTGGATACATTCTCTATCTGTTCATCGTTCAAAGAAAATAGCCAGACTGAGCAATCCTCATGGTATTTACTATTCAGCAACTGGAGCAGCAGTGATATCTTTCCTTCTATTCTACCTTTGTGTATACCGATTTTCTCTCCTTCAATTTTACCTTCTTTCATCCCCTCTTCAAAGCTGTCCTCCAGACCATAGCGGTAACGTGCCTCTCCCATCTGAATGGCCATTGCGGTTGACCACAGCTCATCATCCTTCTGCATTTCCTCGTACTTATCCATGAATACCTTCACCAGCCTTTCCTTTGATTTCAGTATATCATTTTTTTCATTATTTTCAAACAGGTATACCAATTGTTCAAAGTCATTCAGCCTCTGCATTTCCTTCTCCTTTACGATGTCATTGATTGCCGGCATATGAATATAGGTACGAAGGATGAGCGGATAGTAGCTTTCATTCTCTCCCTGCTCATTGCGCATTTGATATTGATTGATCAGATTTCGGTTGTTCCAAGCATACTCATCAATGAAAATTATCTGATATACCGGCTTTAAATCCCTGTACTTCTTACCGCTGTTCAGCTGATTGTTCAATGCTCTGGCTCCATAAAATTCAAAACGCATCATTTCCGCTATTCCCTTGTAGGTCGTCTGCATCTCGATATTGAAATGGCGATTCATTTCATCCTTCACATGAATATCCAGAATGATGCGCTTTTTTCCAATGATGCCCGGATCCAGATTGGGATTGAGCACGGTGCTTTCCTTTACCCTGATTCCAGTAACACGCTCAATAATGGTGTTGCGGGCGTACACTGAGCCTTCATCCTCACGGGAAAGGGTGTACTTAAAAAATAGATCGTTACTGTAGTTGAGTGTATTTATTGCAGTTGACATTTTATGTCCTCCATTCTGTAAGGGGGCCTTACACCCTTCTATACGTATGGAATCTGTCAAATTCCTAAAAAATCCACAAATTATTGATATTTATCAAAATTCTAAACTAAAAGACAAATGAGCATGCAAACCATTATACAATCACTATAGGATCTTTCCGTATAAATTATCAGAATGTTGTAGGAGACGGCTGTTTTATCCCGTAAATAACTGCAATCAAAAGATTTTAAAGTATTTTCATGCAGAATCATGTTGCTATTTTTACCGCCGTTATTATACGCTGTGGCGTTCGCACATGGTTTAACTGTGTGAATGGTATATTTCATAAGCTCTTTCCCATAAAATCTTTTTAGTAGGAACCGCTTTATGATACAATAATTGCAGAGGTGAGCAAACATGAAGGAAATAAAAATTACAGATATCAAGGGCTTTCAGGTTGGTCAGGCAGACAATCAGGAGGCGGGAACTGGCTGTACCGTTATCCTATGCAAGGAGGGAGCTGTTGCGGGCGTTGATGTAAGAGGCGGCGGGCCGGCTACCCGGGAAACCGATCTGTTGCATCCTATCAACATGGTACAGAAGATTCATGCCGTAATGCTGAGTGGAGGCAGTGCCTACGGTCTTGATGCTGCCAGTGGTGCCATGCAGTATCTGGAAGAACACGATGCAGGCTTTGACATGCAGGTAGCCAAGGTTCCTATTGTCTGCGGTGCGAGCTTGTTTGATTTATCAGTTGGTGATGCACATGTCCGGCCGGATAAGGAAATGGGCTATGCAGCATGTGTGGATGCAGAAAATGATACAGTTTTAGAAGGAAATCACGGAGCTGGGACAGGAGCCAGCGTTGGAAAGCTGCTGGGCTTTGAACATGCTATGAAAAGCGGTATCGGTACCTGCGGTGTACAGGTTGGCGATTTGCAGGTAGCTGCCATTGTAGCTGTGAATGCCTGTGGGAATGTTGTGGATTATGAAACAAATGAGCTGCTGGCAGGTGTTTATGATTCCCATAGTAAATCTATTTTGAAGGCACAGGATGTTTTGTTTCAGCAAATGGACGCTATGCGAAAGCTGCCGGAAGGGAATACGACAATCGGCTGTATTGTGACCAATGCAAAGCTGGACAAGGCACAATGCACCAAGATTGCAGGAATTGCACATAACGGCTATGCCAGAGCTATTCATCCCGTTCATACGATGAGTGATGGAGATTCTATATTCGTACTAAGCAGCGGCGAGGTTGAGGTTATGCCTGATGCTGTAGGCATGCTTGCAACGGAAATGATGGCACAGGCGATCAAACGTGCAGTTTTACATGCGAAAGCAGCTTATGGTCTTCCAGCTCATTGCGATATCGTATGCAAATAACCTTTTATCACTGGGGCTGTCAGTGTCCTATCATTGCGGAAATGCTGGAGCTGTTTCAGTGCTCTGCCATGGATGATGTGAGCTGCATTGATATAACGGGACAGGAAAAGCTGGCATATGAAAAACAGCTGTATTATCCTTTTTTAACAATATTCAATCAACAGCTATATTGGTATGGACCTGTTACCGCTGCGGTACTAGAGGGAATACGAAACGGAACCATCACAAGAGAGGAGCCGTTTATAATCGAACAGTCACATGAGGAAAAAAGAGGGAGTCTGCTTCCACTTACCAGCGATACTCTGCCATTGACCAGTCAGGGGTGTACAATGTGTGCAGACTGCGGTCAGATAAAGCGAAAATCAGATTTTCTAGCTTCCTGCGGACTTACCACATTTGGCCTTGTCCATCAGCTGCAAGGGCATATCGTAGGCGGCGCTGAATGGATGCCATCCTATCAGGTTCCTTATCCGATTCCTAAGGATGCACATACCGCTTTTCTTACCTGTGTATATCATTCCAGTGAGGAGGCAGATTATAAAGCCTGGCCTCTGCAGTGTCTGGAGAAAGAGCTGTGTAAAGCCTATCGAAGAATACTTGTAATCTGTGATGAGAAAAGCACGTTTCCCAATGGACCGAAAAACTGGTTTGAAAAGCACGGATATCGTGATCTTGGCCTGATACAGGTATTGGATGGCTATGCAAGGCTGCACTTACTGGAAAAGAAATTAAGTGAATAAAATAAATGAAGAAGACAGCATCTGGCATATGTACGGATATTGTCTTTTTTGCTTTTTAGCAGCTGAATGTCACATATGTAAACTATGATAGAAACCGCTTGTCAATCAAATGGATTGAACGTATCCTGTAGATATCCTTAACATACATAGTATCGTATACATTTAAAATCATAGGCCGAAAAGGAACCGGCTTTTCCAGCATGCTGAATTTCTTCTGTCCTTATGCTCCTCCTTAAATTCTATGATATCTCAGCAAAGATGAAGATCCTTCAAAGCTTTATGCAAGTATCTAATTCCTGTAAAGTTTTCTATGCCTACAGGGCTTTGGCAGTGTACATCCGTATAGAGTTGCCACTGTCCTCTTTGATCATGGATACATATTCCCATCCGCAGGCCTCATAAAATACGGTGTGGTCAGTGATGAGATAAAGCCGCGAAAGCCCTTCACTGCCTGCCTCCCTGCGAATGTGATCCAGCAGCATCCTTGCATATCCATTCCCCCGCCACGCATTCTCAACATACAGGGCGCATACATTCGGCGTCAAATCTTTACGCTCATGAAAATCATTGGCGATCAAACCTGCACCGGCGATGATGGTTCCTGATGCATCCAGGATCACATACCATTGCGGAAGGAAGGCAGTACCTGTCCTACACGCCTGCATACTTTCCACATAAGCCTGACAGGGAATCTGCCATTTGCTGTGAAACCACTGGGCTGCCACCTGCAGAAGCTGCGGCTGTTCACGCAGGGGGAGCACCGTAAAAGCTTTCCTTTCCATGATTTTGCCTCCTTTTTATATCCCTATGATAGCACACGGAAAATGCAGAAGTCTATGTAATCGGTATCATGTGAAAAGTTACACAAAGTTATTGGCAGAGAATGGGAATTGTATTATAATAAATGCGTCATCCGTATATAGAAGATATTCTGGCAGGATCTGTCTGGACCTGTAAAGAATGGGACAATACGGTAGGACATCTTTCGATAAACATCGCATCCATAAGAGAGCGAGAGTAGGAGGACACATATGAAATCGAAAAAAACGCAGTACATGTCCATCATGGCCATGTTTTTGGCTATCCAGATCATACTGGTAGTCACTCCCCTAGGCTATCTGCCGATTGGGCCGATCAGTGCAACGACCATGCACATTCCTGTCATTATCGCCGGGATTGCACTCGGTAAAAAAGCAGGTGCACAGCTGGGTTTTGTATTCGGACTGACCAGTGTGCTGAATGCGACATTCCGGCCGACACTAACCTCATTCTGCTTTTCCCCTTTCATAACGATCGGAGGTATTCAGGGAAATTGGATGAGTCTGCTCATTGCCTTCATACCGAGAATTCTGCTTGGCTAGTTTGCTGTGCTTATTTATGAAAAGCTTCGTAAGAAGGGGGTTAATGAAACCGTTGGAATCATTGCCGGAGCATTAACAGGAGCAATTACAAATACCGTCCTGGTGCTTGGCGGTATCTATCTGTTCTTTGGAAGCGCCTATGCGGATGCCATTCAGGTGGCATATGAAGCATTGATTGCAGTTCTGCTTGGCGTTGTGGCAACCAATGGAATCGCTGAGGCGATTTTGGGAGCTGTTGCGACCCTGCTGGTATGCAAGGCGATAAAGCCGATAACAAGAAAATTCAGCTAAAGAAAGCTGCCCATATACATTTCAGAAGGATGGCGTACCCGATGGTAGGGATTTCCATCCTTTTTTTGCGGCTGCTTTTGGGAAGTATGCGAGAGCTGAAAGCTATCGTGAAAAATGCGGATGAAAGCTGGATTCAGGGAATATATATCATTATCATGCAGAGAAAGTGACTTTCTATTGTAAAACTTAATTATGAACTGTATACTTAAATCAAAAGATGTCAAAAATTGTAAATATTATCGGGGGAACTTGGAATCAGGCCTAGCTATTCGCTCAGCGCACACTGTGTTTGCGAATCATAGGCATAGAGGCATACCGCTATTGATTGGAATACAGCTGCATCCGTTCACTATCTCCATGGCACAGGTATATGCAGTACAACCGCTGCAGCTTGCATACCTGCTGTACACAGTCCCCAAGAAATGGAGGAGCAATGCATGAAAAGACTTTTATCAAATATAAGAATATGGATCATACCGCTGCTTTTATGCATAGCTCTGCTTGTGACCGGAGTGATGTCTGTTCAGTCAAACAGCAGTCTGGAAGGCAATGCGCGTGTAATCAACTACACGGGAATTGTCCGCGGTGCCACGCAGCGACTGATCAAAAAGGAATTGAACCACACGGCGGATGATGCTCTGATTCAGCGTCTGGATGATATTCTGGATGGCTTGTGCAACAGCAGTGAGGAATACGACCTTGTACGGATCGATGATGAACGCTATCATACCCTGCTTTTAAGGATGGAGCAGGACTGGAAGCAAATCAAGCAGGAGATATACCGCTATCGCAAGGGAGAGGTCAGCGGAACACGTTTATTTTCGCTGAGTGAGGAATACTTTGCGCTTGCCGATGAATGTGTGCTGGCTGCCGAGGTGTATACTGAGGATACAGTTCAGGAATCCAGAAATATTTTGATTTATACCAATATCATATTTATCGTGCTTGCGGGAATCTGTACTGTATTTGCCTTTTATCAGGAAAGAAGACGGAAACTGCTGCAGCTTGCGGAAGATAAAAACAGGCAGGAAAGCGAAAAGCTCGCCAGGCGTTTTCAGGAGCTGCTGGTACCAATCAATGAAATGTCGGAGCTGATGTACATATCCGATGTCAATACATACGATTTGCTATTTATCAATGAGGCCGGTAAGGAGATTTTTCATATCGATCAGCAGCAACATTTGAAATGCTATAAGACGTTACAGGGCTTCGATCAGCCCTGCGCTTTTTGTCCGAATCACATTCTAAAAGACGATGAGACATATACCTGGGAATATACAAATCCTTTGACAAAGCGGCATTATCTGTTGAAGGATCGCTTGCTTGAATGGGAGGGGCACCCGGCCCGTATGGAAATCGCTTTTGATATCACAGATTCCGTCAATGAGAAGCTGGCATTGAAAAACCGTCTGGAAAGGGATCAGGTGCTTGTTTCCTGTATCCGTGAGCTGTACCGCAATCCGGATTTGTCACAGGCAACGAATCACGTGCTGGAACAGCTGGGGAGATTGTTTCATGCGGAGCGTGCGTATGTTTTCTTATTGCATGACGACAGCATATCCAATACGGCAGAATGGTGTGATGAGGGAGTTCATCCGCAGATTCAGCAGCTTCAAAATCTGAATCAGGAGGATTTCCGTATATGGCTTACACAGTTTGAGCATCAGAGGAATGTTGTTATTCATGATGTGGAAGCATTACAGGCAGATATGAAGAAGGAATATGAGTTTTTGAAGCTTCAGGCAATCAACAGACTGATTATGGTGCCGCTGGAATTTGATAACCGGCTAGCAGGTCTGATTGGTCTGGATAATATGGATGCACAGCGGATTGAAAATGCCGTGACCTTTATGGAAACACTGCGATACTATGTCATGCTGGCGATGCGCCGTGATGAGGATGAAAAAGCGCTGTATCGGTTAAGCTATCTGGATGAGCTGACATCCTTTTACAATCGAAACCGCTATATGCAGGATTTAGCGAATTTCAATGCCTGTCAGGACGCAGTGGGTGTTGTTTATCTGGATTTGAATGGATTGAAGGAAACAAATGATCACCTCGGACATGATGCAGGGGATGAGCTACTGAAGGCGTGTGCTAACGTGATCAGGACTGGCTTTCAGCAAGGGGATTTTTATCGAATCGGCGGTGATGAATTTGTGATTATCTGTTGCGGTGTAGAAGAAGCTGCCTTTTTGGAGCAGCTGGAGCGATTGCGTGACAGCTTTGCGAAAAGCAGCTGCAGTGCTGCCATCGGATACCGGTGGGTGAAGGACTGTGCAGATATTCATGCAGTCATTCGCAAAGCCGATGAGAATATGTATGAGGATAAGAAAAGGTTTTATGAGAATAAAAAGGGAAGCGGTGCCTATCGGTATCATGACTGAGGGGATTGCCTTCCGCTTGAAACCGCTGCAGCAGATGATTTCATGTTTAGAAAGAAAGTCCTGGGATCGGACTTTTTTTAGTATTTCATGTATACCAGTGGCAGTACGCCTTATCTGCCTCCATGATTTCATACGATGGTATGCTTAATGTATCGAATGTATTTGTACAGGCTGTGATTCACTGTCGGATAGCGTCCTGTGATCAGATATCGGAGAAAGGATGGAAGTGGAAAGGAGTTTTCTACATGTATTCCTGTCATAAACAGTTCGCTGCATATCATAGAAAGAGACAAAAAGGTCTGTGGAATTACAAAAGGCTGTTACAAGCGGTGCTGGTCTGTGCTTCTGTCCTGCGGTGACTCTGTTGGCGTGCAGTTGGATTTACAATATATATAGAAAAGCATCATCAGTCTTCAGCGTGTTTTATTTCTTTTGTGCATGATGTTTGCATTTATGGAAATACTTTTGTATGATAGGTATAGAAGGTGACTTTAAAAAATAAAGTAAATACTGGAGGTATTCACTATGAATGAAATAAAAGGCTTTGTGGGAACTTATGCGCCCGCAAAAGGAATCTATTCCTTCCTGTATGATGTGCAGAAGGATGCGTTTGTAAAGACAGATTTGTTTTATCCGGTCAAGGATGCAAAGTATCTTTCATATTATAAAAACAGACTGGCATTTCCCACACAGCTTGCGGATGCCAGACTCTGCGTACTTGCGGATGGCAGGGAGCTGCTTGCAGGCTTGGAAAACAGTACCGCCTGCTATGTTGTGCAGGATGATGCGTGTGTATATACCGTGAATTATCATGACGGTACCTTGATACGCTATCGTTTAAGTGCTGACGGGCTGCAGGAGGAACGCATCGTGCACATTCAGCATGAAGCAGGTGCTCATCAGGCGATTCTGACTGGCGCCACCATTCTGGTTCCCTGCCGGCTGCTGGATCGTGTCTATGTGTATGATCGCACAAGCATGGAGCTGATACGAGCTATTTCCTTTCCAAAGGGGACCGGTATCCGTCACGGTGTATTGGATGATCATGGGAAATTCCTATATATGATCAGTGAAGACAGCTGTGAAGTATTTGAAATGGATATGGAACAGGGTGGTGTCATCACAAGAAAGCTTTCTCTGCTTGAAGAAGGCGAGCAGGGCGGAGGTGCTGCAATCCGTATCAGCAGCAGTGGCGATACGCTGTATGTCTCTGTACGCGGAATCAATCAGCTGTATGTCATTGATATTGCTCAATGGCGCATCTTGCAGCGTATTTCCAGCGGCGGTGATCATCCGCGTGATATCAATCTGTCCCCGCAGGGGGATTATCTGTTTGCCGCAAATCGCAGCAGCAACAATTTGGTTGCCTTCAAAATTGATCGCATAACCGGAATGCTGGAGGAAACGGCACATACGGATACGATACCGGAGGGTGTCAGCATCGTATTTTACGAATAGGAGGAAAAACGTATGAGAACGAACAATATTGGTATGGTAGGTCTGGCTGTCATGGGCAGAAGCCTTGCATTGAACATGGCAGATCATGGATATAAGGTAGGCGGCTATAACCGCAGCTATGCGGTGACAGAGCATATGCTGAAAACTTGGCCGCATGAAAATTTCACAGGGTACTCCACACTGGAGGAGCTGGTCGCGTCACTGGAAAAGCCGCGTAAGGTCATGCTGATGGTAAAGGCCGGGAAAGCGGTCGATGCCTTAATCGAGCAGCTGATTCCACTGCTGGAGCAGGGTGACATCATTCTGGATGGCGGGAATTCCTTCTTCGAGGATACCATCCGCAGAGAGGCATATCTGAAAGAACAGGGACTGCATTATTTCGGTGTGGGAATCTCCGGTGGTGAGGATGGTGCGCGTTTTGGACCGAGCATTATGCCCGGTGGAGACAAAGCGGCCTATGAGGAAATCCGAGAGATTCTGGAGGCTGTCGCAGCACGTGCGGAGGATGGTACGCCCTGCTGTACCTACATTGGAGAAAACGGTGCCGGGCACTATGTGAAAATGGTGCATAACGGTATTGAATATGCGGATATGCAGCTGATTGCGGAGGCTTATCTGCTGTTGAAGCACGTCGGACATTTTGACAATACACAGCTTGCGCAGATATTCAGCGAGTACCAAAAGGGAGAGCTGAACAGCTTTCTGATTCACATCACCTCCGATATCTTCCGGGAGCAGGACGATAAAGGAAGCAAAGCGCTGGTAGACTGCATAAGGGATGCTGCACAGCAGAAGGGGACAGGACGCTGGACAAGCATCGAAGCCCTTAAGCAGGGGGTGGATGTTTCCATGATCACAGCTGCCGGAAATACCCGTGTTATGTCCAATAATGAAAATAGAAAAGAAGCCGGGAAGCAGTATCCGCATATTGAAATTGCAGAGATTTCCAATCCGGATGCGTTTCAAGAGGCGGTTCGTCAGGGCTTATATGCAGCAAAGATTATCGCCTATGCACAGGGCTTTGACCTGTTGAAGCAGGCAAGTGCTGCCTATGGCTGGGAGCTTCCGTTAGGAAAAATCGCGTCCATCTTCCGTGCCGGCTGTATTATACAGGCAAAATTTTTAAATGATATTACCAGAGCATATGAACAGCAAACGGATTTGTCGCATCTGCTGCTGGATTCCTTTTTCAGGGATCGCATTGTTTCCTATGAAAAGAATTTACGACAGATCGGTGCACAGGCGATATTGAGTGGTATTCCGGTTCCTGCGATGGCCAATGCCATCAGCTATCTGGACTTGTTTCGTGCAAAGCATGTCGGAGCTAATCTGATTCAGGCGCAGCGAGATTATTTCGGAGCGCATACCTTTGAGCGCGTGGATGAGGAAGGCAGCTTTCACCATGAATGGAGGCGGTGGGCATGAAGCAGCTGACCTTTACCATATTCGGAGGAACCGGCGATTTGACCTTTCGTAAGCTGTTGCCTGCGCTGTATAATCTACAGGCGCAAAGCAAGCTGGAAGAGGATTTCTCCATCGTGATCATCGGACGCAGAGACTACGATCATGCAGGCTATTGTGAGGAGGCGGCGGGCTGGATCAAGCAGTTTGCACGTCTTCCATACCGCACAGATGAATTTGAACGCTTTGCCAAGCGGATTCATTATGTACAGATGGATTTTACAGAGCTTAAAAACTATGAGAAGCTGAATGCGTTTTACAAAGAACAGCAGCTGCACAATCATGTCTTCTATTTTGCTGTGGCACCACGCTTTTTTGCAGTGATAGCAAAAGGTCTGGAGCAGGTGGAAAAAGCCTGCAGGGGCAAGGTCATCATCGAAAAGCCGTTTGGAGAAGATCTGGAATCTGCCAGAGTCCTGAATGAGGATTTGGAGCGCTTCTTCACAAAAGAGCGTATTTTCCATATCGATCATTACCTGGGAAAAGAAATGGTGCGTAATATGCAGGCAATTCGCTTTATGAATCCGATTTTTCAGGATGTTTGGAATGCTAACTATATTGAGCATGTGCAGATCAGTGCCATGGAGACGGTCGGTGTGGAAAACCGCGGGGGCTATTACGATCAAAGCGGTGCTTTAAAGGATATGGTGCAGAATCATCTGTTTCAGATTTTAAGCATCACAGCCATGGAACAGCCGTCTTCCTTCTTCGGTGAGGATATGCATCAGAAGCAGCTGGATGTTCTGCATGCGCTTCGACCGGTGGAACAGCTGGATCTGAAGGACAGTGTTGTGCTGGGGCAGTATTTTCAATATCAGAAGGAGGATCGTGTGGCGGATGATTCCATGACGGAAACCTATGCGGCTCTACGTTTGTTTGTGGATAATGAGCGCTGGAAGGATGTGCCGTTTTACATCCGAACAGGAAAGAAGCTGAAGGAGCGTGAAATGGAGGTTGTCATCACCTTTAAGAAAACGAATCCGGATGTGGCTGCCAATGTCCTCTTGATCCGTATTCAGCCTACAGAGGGTGTATACTTTCAGTTCAATATCAAGAAGCCGGGGGACAGTGATGAAATTGTAGTGACCAGTATGGACTTTTGTCAAAGCTGCTCCGATATCAATCGCATCAACACGCCGGAGGCCTATGAGCGGTTGCTGGCAGCCGCTGTACAGGGGGATATCTCCTGGTTCTCACAATGGGATCAGATTGAAAGCAGCTGGAATTATGTAGAACAGCTGCGACAGCGCTATCGAAAAGAACAGCTGCCCCTTGCCACCTATATGGCAGGCAGTGTCGGGCCAAAGGAAGCAGATGAGCTGCTGCAGCGGCATCAGCATACCTGGTCACATGCTGATGTCTGAGCTGGAAGAATTAAAACGACGCAGTGCACAGCGGGCTGCAGCCTATGTGCACGATCATATGGTGCTGGGATTGGGAACGGGAAGTACCGTTCGCTGGCTGATTGAAGAGCTGGGAAGACAAAAGGATAGACAGCAGCTTCAAATTGTTTCCTCCTCCCTTTTCTCCAAAAAGCGGGCGGAACAGGCAGGCTTATGGGTAGTGGAGCCGGATGTCATCGATCACATTGATCTTGTCATTGATGGTGTTGATCAGATCAATCCACGAAAACAGGTGATCAAGGGTGGCGGCGGTGCCCTTGTGCGTGAAAAGATACTTGCCGAGGAGGCAAAGCAGGTAATCTGGATCATGGATACAAGCAAACGTGTGGAAACGATCGAGGACTATGCACTTCCAGTGGAAATCGTACCGTTTTCCCGCTCCTTCGTGCAGCGAAAGCTAGAGCATTTGGGATATGCTGTGAAGCTACGTATGCGAAGGGATGGGACATTTCTTACAGATAATCAGAATTATATTCTGGATGTGAGCATCCCTGCATCCCACACGATTCAGGATGCTCATGAAGAGCTTATGCATATTGCAGGTGTTGTGGAAACCGGATATTTTCACCTCGACGCAATGTGTATTACGGCAGGGATGACAGAGGTTGCCCTATGGTAAGCTGTTAGTACCCCCTGCCTGCTGTTTCTTATTTGCTGCATGCAAGAAGAAACAGCTTTTTTATTATGCGTTGTGCAACCCGACATACAGCTGATCGCTGCTGTTTCTGAGGGCTTTTGGTTTAGAAAATACAATTTCGTGTAGTCCCATATGCGGATTCAGCAGGCGCTGTCCACTGCAGCCCTCATCTGTTTGAAATGATTGCACCCGGCACGGCTTTTGCCTGTGCTTGTAAGGTCTGCGGAAATATAGGATGTTATACGTATATATAGCTAAAAAGATATTGACAAAAGTGGTGTACTACTTGTATAATACACTTGAAGAGGTGATACGATGAACGTATTCAGCGATCTAAAGCTCAATAATAAAACAAGCGTTTATCTTCAAATCATCCAGCATGTCAAGCGTAAAATTCTGAATAAAAGCATTATAGCCTATACGCCGCTGCCGTCACGAAGAGAGCTGGCCTCCTTACTGTCCATCAATCCCAACACGGTGCAGAAGTCGTATAAGCTGATGGAGGAGGAAGGAATCCTACGGACAATCAGCAATGTAAAAAGCGTTGTATACGTTGATGAGCAGATCATGGAGCGCCTACAGCAGGAAATGATTCAGGAAACCGTGGATGAATTTATCGCCAACTGCCGGGAATGCGGACTGCCGTTTCAAAAGGTGATTGCAATTCTGAGCACACGTTGGGACATCTGATTTTTCGTTTATAAAAAGTGTACTACTTAAGTAATACAGAAAGCGAGGGAACTTAGTATGCTGCATATTGAACATCTTACAAAGGATTACGGAAACGGTCAGGGGGTATTCGATATCTGTCTGGATTGTGAAAAGGGGCAGATCATCGGATTGGTGGGAAGCAACGGAAGTGGAAAGACAACGCTGTTAAAAACGATTTTGCAGCTTCTGCCCTATCAGGAGGGTACGATACAGTGGAAGGAACAGATGATCAAGGATATCTTTGCGGATATCGCCTATATCACGGATACACTGAGCTTTCTGCCGGATATGAGTCCGAAGGCATATGGCGTATTTCTGAAGGATTTCTACCCGCATTTCAACAGCAACCGCTATGATCGCATCCTGCAGCACTTTGAAATTGACAGCCGTAAAAAGCTGAAAAAAATGTCTGCCGGTCAAAAGCTGAAGGTGGAAATCGCCGCCGGCTTCTCTCAGGGGGCACATCTGCTGTTGCTGGATGAACCGTTTTCCAATCTGGATGTTTTCTCAAAGCAGGATTCAATCAAGATGCTGCTGAGTCTGTTGAACGATGAGGAAACCGTGCTGATATCTTCTCACGATATTGATGACATCGATCAGGTCATCGACCGTGCGGTGGTATTGCGTCGTGGCAGAATTGTACAGGATGTGGTCATGGAGGAACTGCACGAGCAGGGAATCACCTTGAAGGAATGCTTAAACGATATCGAAAAATATGATCCAAATCGCGTGAATCTGCTGTTTGAGGAAGGAAGTGAGTCACATGTTGAACTTCCGGACGCATAGAGAGCAAATTTCCAAGCTGATGTACTATCAGCTTCACCGCACCGGGAAAATTTACGCCTTGTTTGCTGTGACTTTGATTGCACTGCCGCTGATCACGATCATGCTGAAAGATATAAGCTATTTCCAGAGAGGCTATTATAATGAATTTCTTTTAAACCCGACGTGTGCACTTACCTTCCCCGTCCTTGTGCTTTTGTGGCTGCTGTATTCTATATTTGACTTGAAGCGGCTGCACTGGAAATACAATGTACAGGACAGAGAGCTGATTCTCCCTGTTTCACGCATGGATTTGATCATTTCAAATGTTTTATTCACCCTGCTGAGTCTGTATGCATTGTACGTATTGCAGAGCATCGTCTATTATGCGGGCTATCAGCTATATGAAATGAAATCTCCGCAGCATTTGTTACACAACGGATTTTTCCTCTCCATGACGCGGACGCAGTACTATACCGGAATGTTCCTTCCTTTGAGCATCAGCGGGTATCTGACGCAGCTGCTGTACAGTGTTCTGATGTCTTTGTTTGTCGTATGTATTGGAAGATTTGGCTTCCGTAAAAATAAAACGGCGCTGTTCATGATTGTGCTGTATGTGCTGTTTCCGTTTGTGATTTATTTTCTCGGTATGAATATGTCGATGTCGTTAGGTGAGGAGCCGACAGGTCTCACGCTGCAGATATTAAAATTTTATGATGTGTTCGTTTATAAGGGCTGGTACCGTTTGTATCTGTGTATACTGGGGGCAGTCATGATTACAGGTCTGTATCGGAAAACACGAAAATGTGCATGGTAGGCAGGTGATGGATATGAAAAAATATATGGGGTATCTGCCGCTCTGTATGCTGAGTATAATCATTGTCTTTTCTCTTCTGGTCTACAGCAAGCGGAATGATTTTGCTATCGGACTAAGCACGGTGGCAGCACAGGAAAATAAAAGCGTTGGTGATCCAGATACTATCAAGGATTTGAAATACTCCTTTTATATCATGGACGATTATCCGTCAATCAGGAACATAAATGCACTGGAAAACATATGGCGCGTAGATGCGGTTGGGGATACGTTTACAACAACTTATGACCCTGCAGGCTATATGGAGTATGAGAAAAAAAACGCAGAGAAGCAAATGCTGTATATGTATGCACAGGCACGCTATGATGCAAAAACAATGAATACCGGGGCTATGACAAAGGAATGCTCCACCTATGACGATGGGATTCCATTCTGCACATATTCCGGAAAGGTTGATCATCTGACCTATGATATTATCTTCGACAACAGCAGGTACGGATATGGAAATATAGTAAATTTTCCGGAGGTAAGGAAACGTGCGATTTTGCGTTCGGAAAGTGGTAAAAAGGATATCGAAGTCAATTATAGCCTGCAGGAAGGCCAGGATGAGGATGACATCTCCATCTATTCTACATATGGCGGAGGGAATGCAGATGATATATATGGAAATCTGAAGGGAAGTGCCCTGCAGACGATCTATGATATTAAAATCAAAGATGATTTCTATGTAAGTGTGCGTGCGCTTGATTTTGATGTGAATCTTGGCAATCTGAAATTTGATAACGATCCAACCGGAATTTACAAGGTTGATGCACAGGGTAAGGTTACGCGAATCGTTCAAAAGGATATAAAAAAGGGCACCCTGATTTCTATGTGTGCAATAAATGATCATCTGGCAGTCGTCGAGGAGGAGGGCGGTAAGCTGTACGGCCGTCTGTATTCCACAGAAGGAAAGCTGCTGGATGAAATTCGGTTGGAAATGGACCTTGATCAAATCAGCAAGGTCATGGTGAGTGAGGATCAGGGGACACTGTTATTTCAGCTTCAATCGTTATACGATACCATGAAGTATACGGTTGTAGTGTACGATGTAAAGGACGATGCCTTCCAGAAGCTGGATCGCATTGTGATGGATATCCACACGGATACATCCATGTACGGATCCTATAGCTTGTATACCAGTATGCATTATGATCGCGGGAAGCAGATTCTGTATAGTATTCAGCTGAATGATGATAACGGACTGTATGTGAGTGCACAGACAAATAAAAAGGTTCTGTATAACAGCTTTCTGTATGGTGATTACAACGATGATACGTATCTGGCACTGTCGGATGCGACATCAAGTAATTCATATGATAATATCATTTTCTCCTTTCTGAATACACAGAGGCGTAGGCTGCGGGATCTTACTTCTCCGTTGGATGGTGGTGCATGATGAAAAAATATATGGGGTATCTGCCGCTTGGCTTGCTCTGTCTCATTGCCCTATTTTCTCAACTGATTTACACAAGGCGCAACGATTTCCATGTTGCGTTGAGTACGATTGCACAGGAGGGGGAACGTATAGGAGATCCGGATGCCATAAAAGATTTAAAATATTCCTTTTATATTGCGGATACCAATCTGGGAGGGTACAGCGGTGAAGGAAACAATGCCTGGCGAATCGATGCGCAGGAAGAAGCCTTTAAAATAAGCTATGACCCGAAGGGATACAAGCAGCACGAGCTGCTGGCTGGGGATGATGCAGAGGTATTCTTCTCTGTGAGCGTTTCACCGAAATATGATGAAAAAACGATGCCGATGAGTGAAGAAAATAAGCAGAGTGATGCGGATTTCTATAACGATGCATCGCTTCATTCCTATGAAAATAAGATTGAGAGACTGTCCTATGAGCTTGTGGTCGGACGACATCATGTTGAGGGAGATGCTCTGATCAGTGACGGTGAGGATAACATACAGCTTTTTACGGTAAAAACCAAAAACGGAAAGCGTGATCTGAGCGTCACATATCACGAAGAATCTGCAGGAAATCAGGAACGAATCTATGTATATCCGCAATCCAGCGTTGGAAATGCAGATGACAAGTACGGGAATTTAAAAAACTACGGCTTTTTAAACGCCCCGATTGTGAAGCTGGGGAAAGAAAACTTTACTGCGATTGGAGCACTGCAGTTCGAGGTGAATTTTAATGAGGTGGAATTTGAAAAGGATCCTACCGGAATCTATCGTATTGAGGAAAGCGGAAAGCTGACTCAGCTTGTTCCCATGGATGTGAACAGGGAAACAGTTTTATATATGGAGGCATTTCAGGGAAAGCTGATTGCCGTCGTGGAAAAGAACGGTTATCTGTATGGCAGAGCATATTCTTCAACGGGTGTTCTGCTTGATGAATTCCAGTTTTCATTTGATTTACAGAATACCAATCGGATTATGCTGCTGCCGGAAAAGGAGCATGTACTGTTCGTTCAGGAGCCTGTATATGATGGAAACAATCGGGAGCTGTTGATATATGGTATGCAACAGGAACGGTTTAAACGGATCGATCACATGCTGATAAATGGCTTGAATATCACGGATATCAGCGGGAATTATGCGAACACGCTGCTGCATTATAAGAAAGATACGGGGATTCTCCACATCGTAGTAAATGACGATGGAAAGGCTTTATATGTCGCGGCACAGACAAACAAAAAGCTGTTGTACAGGAGCACCCTGCTGGGAGATTATACGGATGACAGTAAGCTTGCTCTACCGGATACCACTCAGATTACAACAGGCAATGCGTATGAAAATATAATGTCCTACGTATTGAATACGCAGAAAAGAACAATACAGGGTCTTCGTAATGTACAGGATGGTGCATCATGAAAAAGTATATGTGCTATATACTGCCTGTTGTCCTGCTGCTGCCCATTGCGGGAGCGCTCGGTGTCTGGTCGCAAAAGAACAATCTGCAGATAGGTCTGCGGAAAACGGCTGACGGTGAATTTGATGTGATTGGAAATTCGTCCGCCATCAAAAATCTCTCCTATCAGTTTATGGTGACAGATGATTTGAATGTCTGGCAGGTTACGGGAAAGGGGGATACGCTAAAGGCTGCTTATGCTGCAAGCGATGTGCTGATGGACCAAACCAATACAGTGGATATTCAAATTTCACCGGTGTTCGATGAGCATATCAAACAGAATTCCATCGAGAATCCCAACTTTGATCAACCAAGCGACATGGAGATCACCTATATGATTGCCGGTGTGGAGGCCGTATCCTACCGCCTGTCCCTGTTTGATCCGCTAGCCAATGGAGAAAATAAGCAGAAGGATATAGCGTTTGAGGTACGGTGGAAAAAAGACAAGCTGGGCTCTTTGATTCAATGCGATTATTTTGATAACGACCCCAAAGGCTCTCTTTCCTGCTCTCTGCCCTCTCCTTTAGGTGATGACCTCTATCAGAATGCAAGAGAAACGGCAGGTCTGACCTGTTGGTCTGTGGATGAGCATGGATATTTCATAGTATCCCCCTTGCAGTTTCTGTATGATTTTTCACAGGTTACCTTTGATCAAAATCCCGGCGGTATCTATCGGTCGGAGAATGGCAAAAGCAGACGTATTGTATCACTGCCGCTGGGAAAACAGGATATTTTGGGAATAGTGAGTACCGAAAAAAACGTAACCGCTCTGGTTATGGAAAAGAAGGAATTGTATCTGTATACCTATGACAGCAGTGGAAAGCAGCTGGATCGCTCAGACCTGCATACTGCACTGCCGGATATCGCAGAGCCTGTACTGCAGCTGGATCAACAGGATCATATCCTGTTTGGATACATGGATGGATTTGATTATGTTGCACAGGTGTATGAGCAGAAAAACGGAAGGCTGAAACAAATAGACAGCGTCAAGGTGTCCGTTGGTGCAAATAGCAGTGCACCTGTACAGCAGCAATACGATCAGGGTGTCTTGTATTGTATGCAGGAGGGAAGCCAGACAATACGCATTCTGGCCGCAAATCATAAAGGGATGTTGTACAGCAGTGAGGTGTATGGCGATTATCAGGAGGATGATCTTTTGGGCTATCTGGATTTAAACAAAGGCCTGAGCTATGAGAACATCATACAGCGCTATTTGTTTGACGGTAAACGATACATCGTAAATATGAAGCTTTTGAGTACAAGGTAGGTGGAGAATATGACGAAGGAATTTGAGAATCTGAATCTGCTTCTGTTTTACCGATGGAAGCGAAGCTATAAATTTTACGGAATCGTATTTGCGTTGTATCTGGCATTCTGTTTGTTTTCCCTGCTGATAAAGGGAGAGCAAATCGGCTGGGTCCGCTATGAGGTATATTTCGGCTCACGGCCGTGTCTGCTTCTGTTTCTGGTTGCCCTTTGTATGGTGATAGCTTATGGTGTGGCAACACTTTTATACATGCAGCTGCGCTCCAATGCACTGCATCGCTATCTGATCCTTCCCCAGTCCCGTGTACCGTTTATGGTATCGGAGCTGCTCATGAATATCAGTGCCATCGTTGTACTGCTGTTGCTGCAGTATGCGGTGTATTATATCGGATATCGCTACTATATGACGCTTGCCCCCTTCTATAACCTGAAAAACGGTTTCTATTTATCCATCGTCAGAAGCAGCATGCTGAAATACCTGTTCCCGCTGACAATCACCCAGCTTCTGATTATCGTAAGCAGTATTGTGACGGTATCCGCTATGAGTGTGTATCTGGGCGTATACTATCAGAAGCTGCAGAGCTATATCCTGTGCATTGCCAATATCACCATCTTTCTGTTTGTGTGGGGGATGCCGAGTGGAATACAATTCGGGGTACAGCGTGGTATGCAGCTGGCTCTCATGCTGGTGCTGGCTGGTCTGATGGCACTGAGATTTCGCAATTCCATGATTCGCAATCAATATGGAGGTCGATAAGATGAAGCGCTATATGATTCTTTTACCTTCTCTGCTTGCTGTTTTATTGATTGTCTGTGCAGCGCTTTATCTGCATAAGCCAACCTTTGCCTTTACACTGGAAAAAGCAAGCGGAGATATGCAGCAGGTAGAGGGGCTGGAATATACGATGACAGTTGCGGATGCTTCCATGCGCTGGGAGCTGAGCGGAACAGGGAAAGACATCACCTACACGACCTCGTTTCTGAAGGAGGGCGAAGAGCTCTTTATGGAATATGAGACCTTCAAAGACGGCTTTTATCTCTATGTTCCGCGTTTATCACAGGGAAAACAGCTGTCTGATTATCCCCTGGAGGTCACCAGAGACATTCAGGATGAGCGTTACGAGGAGCCTGTAAAAGCGGATTTTTATAATATAAAGAAGGTGGATGTCGATCTGCTTGTGAAAACAGATAAGGGATATGCCTGCTTTCCTAGCGGTCTGCAGCAGCAATTTCAAAGCCCCCGCAGCAATGTGGTGTATAACCATAAGGACAACCAGCTATATTTCCAAAGCAGTCCTGAAAAAGCAGGTATGCAGAAGGGCAAGGGGCTGCGTCACCCTTATGTAAACGTAAAGGATAAAACACTGGTTACAGTGTATGATACCGGGAATGGCAGCAGTGGACAATATCGTGTATTTGAGGTGAAGAAAGCATTGCAAAGTGACGACATGCCGGATATCCAGCAGGCGCGGGAAGCGAGTGAGGTTGCAGTGTTTTTGAGCTTTGATGCACGCGTGCAAACTGTTTCGGATATGATCAGCTATCACGACCGGCTGTACGCAGCGGTTTTGCGTGATAATCAGGGCTGGCTGGAGATATACGATGCCTCCGGCAAGCTTCTGAAGGAGGAAAAGCTGCCAAAGAATACGGTGTTTCACCGATTCGATATACAGGATGGAAAGCTATTGATTCTGACCTCAAGACGGAAGCAGAGCTATTTAAAGGTATATGATCAGGACAAGCTGGTAATGGATATAACCTCACCGATCTCACTGTCTGACTCCAAATTCAAGCTACAGGATGAGCGCTTGTATGCCTTGAACCTGAGACTTCCGGAAAACAAAACACAGCATTTTCTGGAAATCAGCGTATTTGATCAATCAAAAATGGTGTTTGACGGCTATGTGAAGGGAGATTATGAGGAGGATGAAAAAGCCTCTGCCTTTTACAAAAAGCTGCGTGATAAAACAAAGCAGACAATTCCTGCTATGCCGGATGTGGCGGTACGGGATGTGTATGCGTATGGCTTCAAGGAATAGATCGTGATCGGCATCACGGTCTTTTTTCACCCGGAAAGACAGATGAAAAAAATTCTGTGGTAGAAAAAACCATCAGAATACCGTATACTAATAGTAGAACGCATAGAAAGAAGGAACACACATGAGCAATCTGCGCAGAGATTTGATTCTGTGGAGCGATACACTTCAGGATTTTCATCTCCCCCGCTGGGAGGAGCTGCCGAACTTTGATTTATATCTGGATCAGGTGATTACGCTGATAGAAGGGTATTTGCAAAATCTGTTCGATGAAGAAAAGGATACGATTCTGACCTCCGCCATGATCAATAATTATGTTAAGCTGAAGCTGATTCCCAAGGCGGAAAAGAAGCGCTATAACCGGATACATATCGCCTATCTGATTGCTATCACCATACTGAAACAGGTACTGACGATCAGCGAGGTAAAGGAAGGGATTGAATATCAGGCGGGCATCAATGGTCTGAAGGAAGCCTTTAATCTGTTTTGTGAGGAACAGGAAGCGGCGATCAAGGCAGTGGCAAATCACTTGAAGAATCAGGACAGCACCTTTCTTCTGGAGGGAATCACCGTGCAGAATACGGCAATCAAGATGGCAACGATGTCCTTTGCGGGCAAGCTGGTCGCAGAGAAGATTCTGCATCTGCAAAATTCCTATACCATACACAGATAGACAGCTTCCTGTCTGCCTTTCGATAAGTTGTCAGATGAATGGATGATGGTACACATAAGAAAACAACAAAAAAGGGAAAACCAAGCGATTGTGTCAAAACAACGAAGCTGGATTCCCTTTTTCTAAGCCTATGAGAAAAGCTCCCACATATTTTCAGCACACGTATCAATGATGATTGTGCAGATGGTATGGAGGAGCTGTCCTTGCGGTTTCCACGACAAGGATGCGAATGCTTTGAAACTTACCAAAGGTCGGATCCTCATGCAGTATCTGCTGTATGGCACTCAGGCGCTTGGCTCCATCCACACACTGATAGCCCTTCTTTAGCTTTCGTACGTGGATTGGAAAATTAAGTCCGATGCGTTTCAGACTATCCTTCAGCGCTTCCGTATAGGGGCATTCCTCAAATTGTATTTCCGATAGTGCGGCTGCTTCTATTTTCATTTCATCACCAGAGATATTCTATCATACTTTTAAAAGAATCTGAAGAAATCTTAAACGCATACGCAAAACCTGTGAAATATGTTACAATAGGCAAAGGTGATAGGGATGAAGGATTTTTTTACATTTTATACGGATATCAAAGACATGGCTGTGCCGTTTACGGCATTCAGCCTCTACCATATGCTGTTTCTCGCTCTGGCGATACTTCTGATTGCAATGCTGTTTTCTCATTATCGGCATCTTGATACTAGAAGACAGCGGCGGATGCAGGTGATGATGGCTGTTTATTTTCTGGTGGAGGAGCTGCTGTATACCACCTGGCTGTTTCTGTTTTGCCACGATCAGGTATGGCATCAGATACTGCCGCTGGAGCTTTGCTCATTGTGCGTTTATATGAATGCATTAACTGTATATCTGAAGAAGGATACACTGCGTTTTTTCAGTGGTGTTGTCGGTCTTTGTGCCGGTCTGATCGCAATGGTATATCCAGCCAATATCAGTGAGCTGTATCCGGTGCTGTCATATCGGACAATCAATTTTTACATACTGCATGCCGCCTTTGTTTTGTTTGCGCTCATACAGCTGCAGGATCGTACATTGCTGCAATACCATTATATGAAAAAGAATTTTCTGATTATCTGCGGCATGTTCACAACAGCGTTTATTATCAATCTGAATCTGCATACACAGTATATGTTTGTCGGTATCCCACCGAAGATCAGCTTCATCGCAAATCTGTATCACATTACGGGAATCATGATGTTTCTGCCTGCTGTGCTGCTGGCGCTGTTTCTCATTCAGTGCGCGGTTGTATTTCTATTGCGCAGAGTTTACCGTGTGAAGCAGGATATGCGAAGAACCGTGTGATAATTCTGTGAATTTCGGTCAAATAAGTTCCAAATTTTACCAGATTGTAATACAATAGGATTGTAAAGTTAAAAGGAGGATATTTGATTATGGCTAAATTTGTATGCAGTGTTTGCGGTTATGTACACGAAGGGGATGCAGCTCCGGAGTTCTGTCCGATCTGTAAGGCTCCTGCTGAAAAATTCACAAAGCAGGAAGGTGAAATGAGCTGGGCAGCAGAGCATGTTGTCGGTGTTGCACAGGGTGCACCGGAAGATATCATGAACGATCTGCGCATGAACTTTGAAGGTGAATGCAGTGAGGTTGGTATGTACCTGGCGATGGCACGTGTGGCTCACCGTGAAGGTTATCCGGAAATCGGAATGTATTATGAAAAAGCAGCATATGAGGAAGCAGAGCATGCAGCGAAGTTTGCAGAGCTTCTGGGTGAAGTGATTACAGATTCCACAAAGAAGAATCTGGAAATGCGTGTAGATGCAGAAAACGGTGCAACTGCAGGTAAATTTGATCTTGCAAAACGTGCAAAGGCATTGAATCTGGATGCAATCCACGATACCGTACATGAAATGGCTCGTGATGAGGCAAGACATGGAAAAGCATTCAAGGGTTTGCTGGATCGTTATTTCAAATAAAATAATCATAGGAACCGGACAGCTGAGACAGCTGTCTTTTTTTGCACTGCAAGAGTGCAAAACTACTTTTGAATTTAGCTAAGCCATCTCTTACAATAAAGGTGTAAAGAAAGGGAGGTCTTAAATATGCTGAAAATCGTATTATGCTGCGGAAGCGGTGCCTCAAGCGGTTTCATGGCACAGAATATCAAAAAGGCTGCTAGAAAAAAAGGGATGGAAATTGATGTTACCGCGCGAAGCGAAAGTCTGATTGAAAGTTTTTTGGAGGGGACAGATATCGTTTTAATTGCACCGCATTTGATTGCAGAAAGTGAATTGATCAGAAAACGTTGTCAGGGGGTGCCTGCAATTGTAATTGATCGTAGAAGCTATGGCATGCTGGATGGGGATGCTGTTCTGACACAGCTATTAGATGAATTAAAATAAGGGAGAGAGGAAATAAAGAATGAAAAATAGTATGACAAAAATGATTGACTGGATGACAAATGTATTAAGTCCAAAATTATCGAAAATAACGCAGAATCCGTGGATTCAGGCAATGCAGGAAGCATTTCAGATAATCATGCCGTTTATCCTTCTGGGATCTATCATGTCGCTGATTGGTAATCTTCGTAAGGTAGAAGCTTTGACATGGATACCTTACAGTGATACGATAAGCAATTTTACATTTGGCCTAATGGGTTTGATGGTTGTGTTTCTGATTCCGTATTTGGTATTAAAGAAAAAGGGATTTGATTCACAATCTCCTATTGCAGGCTTCACTGCTCTATCAGCATATCTGATTCTCTGTATGCCAACTGTTACAGAAACAGGGTTGACAGCATTTTCAGGTTCCTTCAGTGCATCCGGATTGTTTGTTTCAATCATAGTTGGAATGCTGAGCGCTGCGATTCTGCTGCCGTTTCTCAGGCATAAATTTGTAAAGGATGATGGTGTGATACCAACGTATATCGCAAATTGGTTTAATACACTCTTGCCAGTAGCAGGAGTTGTAATCCTGGCTACGCTGACTACTGAATATTTTGGAATCAATCTATTTGCATTCCTTGCCAATATGCTTGCTCCAATTCTAACGTTAGGACAGTCCTATATCGGTTTTCTTCTCTGTTATTTTGTTATGATATTCTTGTTTGCCTTTGGCGTAAATGCATGGGCGGTTGCTGCCGTTGTTGTCCCTATCTGGAATATGGGAATACAAGCCAATATTGATGCTGTTGCGGCAGGTGGAAGTGCAGTGGCTATCAATACCACAGAGGTTATTTTCAACGGATGGCTAAATATCGGAGGCTTAGGCTGTACGCTTCCACTTGTTATTTTCGCTCTGGTATCAAAAAGCAAGCGCTTAAAGCAAGTGGGACGTGCTGTTGCTGTGCCGGCTTTGTTCAACATCAACGAACCTACGATTTACGGTCTTCCAATTGCATGGAATCCCTTGCTTATGATTCCTTTTATTATCAACGGTGTGATAGCACCTACAATTGTCTATTTCTCATTACACAGCGGTTTATGCAACATACCTTCCCAGTTATATCAAATGTCCTTTTTGCCTACTGGTATCAATGCATATTTTGTGAGTAATGACTTTCGGGGAATTGTTCTATGGATTGTAGTATTTGCTGTAACCACCCTTGTTTATTATCCATTCTGGAAAGCTTATGAAAAGCAGGAGCTGGAGCAAGAGAAAAAGGAATCACAAACATTATGACTAGTGTGAAGAAGGAATTTCCAAAAGACTTTTTATGGGGAAGCTCTATATCTGCTTATCAGGCAGAGGGCGCTGTACAAGAGGATGGCAAGCTGCTATCCATTGCAGACCTGTCAACCAGAAAAGAAGATTACTGCGATAACAGCATATCCTCAGATTTTTACCATCATTATAAAGAGGATATTCAAATGCTGAAGGAGATGGGAGCGAAAGTATTTCGCTTCTCCCTTTCCTGGTCGAGAATCCTTCCGGATGGAGAGCATGTAAACTCAGCAGGGATCCAATTCTACCACAAGGTGCTGGACGAATTGGAGCAAAGCGGTATTGAACCGATTGCTACACTGTATCATTACGATCTTCCACTTGCATTGCATACGCGTTATGGAGGCTGGAAAAGCAGAGAAACGATTAATACTTTTCAAACATTTACAAAGCTTTGCTTTCAGGAATACGGAACAAGAATAAAAAAATTCCTAACAATTAATGAGCCAGATATTTTGTTTATGTATGGCGGGCATGGCCTTGACTTGGATGGAACAGAAGACTTCAAACGAAATAAACTCATCATTACTCATCACTTCGCTTTAGCTCATGCACAGGCAGTACAGCTATGTCATGAAATGATACCGGATGCGATGATTGGTCCAGTGTTCGGATATGTTCCAGTATACCCAAATACCAGTAATCCTCAAGATGCTATGGCTGCAAAAGACTTATGTGATATACAGAATACATTCTTTCAGGAATTGTTTTTAAATGGACGATATATGGAGCGTATCGTTATGCTGCATAAGAAAGACGGTATAGCACTGCCGGATATACAGGAAGGCGATATGGAGCTACTGAAAAACAGCAAAAGCGATTTTATTGCATTGAATTACTATAAGAGTGACACGGCAGCATACTGCACATCTGATATACGTCCAGCAGACTTTTGCAGACCAGGGTATTATCAGGTCTGTAAAAATGAACATCTGCAAAGAACAGCATGGGGCTGGGATATTGATCCGATTGGAATACGTTATATGCTACGTGACGTATATGATCGCTATCATCTTCCTTTGATTATAGCAGAAAATGGTATGGCAGCATATGAGGGAATAAAAGAAAACAGTCTTGATGATACCTATCGCATTGAGTATTTGTCCCAGCATCTGATACAATGTAGGCAGGCGATACAGGAAGGGGTTGATTTGATTGGTTATTGCAACTGGTCCTTCCTTGATTTGCTCAGCACGGGACATGGATTTGAAAAGCGATATGGTCTTGTTTATGTAGACCAAAATAATAAAAACAGCGGAAGTCTGAAAAGAATAGCGAAACAAAGCTATTACTGGTATCAGAATTTGATTCGCTGTAATGGCGGAAATCTATAGGAGAGGGAAGAAAGATGGAAGAAAATCAGCTGATTGAAATTGCAATGAAAATGATATTGAATGCAGGAGATGCTCGTAACAGTATCAAGGAGGCGCTGGATGCCGTTATGGATGATAATCGCACACTGGCAAAAGAAAAACTCTTGGAAAGCAAAAGGTTTATAGAACAAGCACATTTGTATCAGACACAGGTGATACAGCGTGAAGCTGCCGGAGATCCATGTGGCTACTCTATGTTATTCACCCATGCACAGGATACATTGATGACGATTTACAGTGAGTATCATTTGGCAGTGAAAATGAGTGAAATGTACCAGCGTCTGAATGATAAAATAAAAACATGTTAGGATGAGGAAGATGCAGAAAACAGAAGTCGATATTTTACGATACCTGGATGAGAGAAGAGAGTGGAGAACATCAAAGATGCTTTCCGCTCATTTTGACGTATCTGTAAGAAAAATCAAATATATGATTTCACATTTGAATAGCCGTGATCAGCTGGTTTTATCAGGGAAACGGGGCTATATGGCAAATCCGCAGAAAAAACAGGAGATTGAAGATTATTTAAATCAAACACACCATAGTGAAGTTGCAGGTATGGGGGCTTCTGGACGACAAAATTTGCTGATAAAGAAACTTTTGCTTGAGGAAACAGGTATTGATATTCTGGATGCCTGTGAGGAGCTATACACCAATCCGACAACCCTTCGACAGGAGCTTATAAAAATACGTCCGAAATTACTGCAGTTTGAGCTGGAATTGAGAATGGAAAACAACCGCTGCGCTATCACAGGAAGTGAAAAAAGCAGAAGAAAGCTGATGAGTTCCCTTCTATCCAATGAAGCGAGAAAGGGCTTTGTCATTGAGAGTGTTATGGCGGAGATGTTTCAACAGGGGGAGATTCAATTTGTCAGGCATGCAGTAAAGGATAGTCTGGATTCGTGCGGATGTTATGTGAATGAATATGCGTTTATGAACTTACTCATCCATCTGCTCATTGTTATTGATCGAAACAGGAAGGGGTATTGTCTGCATAATGCTCAACAGGCAATCTGTCATGTTTCTTCTTCCTCTACACAGGTATCAGAACAGATTTTTCAGAAGATCGCTGTCTTTTTCAATCAGGAGCTTGCTCGGCAGGAAATTATGGATTTTTCTATGCTGGTGGAAAGTCAATCAACAGGCAGCGAGCATGAGCAGATTGATGAATACGATTTAAAAAAGACACTGGGGGATGATGTCTATGTACTTGTTGAGGAAATCGTCAGAAAGGTAAATGAGGTGTATTATCTTGACTTGTCAGAAAATGCATTTCTAGTGAAATTCGCACTGCATATTAAAAATCTGTTGCTGCGTATTCAGCTCGATCGCTTCAGCACCAATCCCTATGTAGAATATATAAAATCAGCATGTCCGCTGATTTATGAAGTAAGTGTGTTTATTGCCGATATGATCTATATGAGAACCAAGAACCGGATCAATGATAATGAAATTGCTTTTCTCGCTCTGCATCTAAGCTGTATTTTTGATAAAAGCATGTATAGTGAAGCACACATTCATGCAGTGCTCGTATGCCCCTCTTATCATGATCTTTCACAGCATATCCTTCAGAAGATACAGGCTCGCTGCAAAGATCACCTTCTTGTGACTGCTGTTGTCAATAATGAACGAGAGCTAGCTCTTCATCAGGCACATTGCGATTTGATTTTATCCACAATATCACTGACAAAGCATTATCGTAAGGAAATTGTGTATTTCTCTTTTATGCTGAATGGAAGAGAATTAGAAGAAATCGCAACGGCTTCACAGCGAGTTTTAAAACAACGAGAAGCGGAACAATTTCACACCATGTTCCTTTCCTTATTCTCGCGACATCTGTTTTTTCATAATGGAGTACTGAGCGAGAAGGAAGACATACTGCATTTTATGTGTGAGCGTCTGGAGGCTGAAGGATACACGGATGGTTCCTATTATGACAGGGTGATGGAGCGTGAGGAAATGTCCTGTACCGTGTTTGGTAAAACCGCAGTACCTCATGCTTTAAAGGCGTGTGCAAAGCGCAGCGGTATTTGTGTATATACAATTGATCATGGGATTTTATGGGAGGGTCGTCTAGTGTATATAATTCTGCTCATTGCCATACATCCTGATGAGCAGCTTAGATTCAATGAGTTTTTTAATAAAATAACAGAGAGACTTTGCGAGGATGATCAAACGGCAAGACTAATTAGCTGTGTTTCCTATGAGGAATTTCTGGAAGCTCTTGTATATTCACAATAAGTATAGCAATGATTGACTCGCTGAGTTATAATGAAATTGAATGCTTAGTAAAACTAGATGTATCTTTATTGATTATATTTCTAATGAATGCAAATAATACATGGACTAAAGTATATAAGAGGCTGTCGGAATTTCATGAACATTTTCTTACAATGCAGGAACGTAAATTGACATTTTCCTGCAGATACGGTATACCTAAGGAAAAGGATGGATGACATGCTGAAACTGAACCATATCACATTGGAAAACATAGAGAAAACACATCGTATTGAGGATGTGTCTTTTCACTTTTCCGATACCGGTTTTATCAGTATGCATGGAGATGATGAGTCGCTGATGCTGCAGCTCGCAAGGCTGATTGCTGGTCTGCTTGTGCCTTGCAGCGGCTCCATCACCTATGGAGAAGACGTCATTGAGCAATTCACCCAGGAAGAGCTGTGCCGTTATCGAAGCGTAAGCACGGCGTCGCTATTCTGCGATTTTCAGCTATTGGAACAGCGCTCTGTGCTTGATAATATCCGCATGTCCTATGATGAGGATGAGCAGGAGCTGGATGAGCTGCTGAAGCAGTGGGGATTATATGGAAAAAAAGAGACCTGGATTGAAGATTTAGACTTTGATGACCATATCCGAATGGTGCTTCTGCGCATATTGCTGCGCCATCCCAGTGTACTCGTTGTTTATCCACCCAGCACTCCGTTTTCCGCAAGGGAATGGGGGAGAATGTATCCGCTGCTGAAAAAGCTGAGCACAAGACTTCTGGTAATTGTCATACAGGATGAAAACAGCTATACATGGAGTGATCGCATCATTGAATTTGAAGATGGCTATGTCATATCCGATTCCTGTGGGCAGGGGAATGCATCCCGGCTGCAGCCGGTCCTTGAAGCACCGTTTCAGCTGCAGCCGGTAATGAGAAAACGTATACAGAATCGTCTGCATCATCGGTTCCGTCTGAAATATCTGTTACTGATGCTGCTGATACTGACATCCCTGATTCTTGTATCCACTGCTGTTTTTTCAACGACGTTGGATGTTACAGAAATTGAGATGCTGTATCTGAAGCAAAATGATCTGACCAGCATCGCAGTAGAAAAGCATGCCATCGGAAGCAGTGGAGAAATTTATGAAAAAAAATATGTTCCAATGCAGGATATGGATGTTCAAACACTGAAAGAGGAGCTAAAAGGAGATGTATTTGCTGGCTATGTTCCCGTTGACAGCAATATTGCCATAAAGTCCTCCTATCTGACCTCAGCAGACAGCTATGCAATCATCGAAATGGATACGTCCGAAAGGGCAGGCTTGCATAAAATTTATGGTCACTATCCAGTTAATATCTATGAAACAGCAATTACATATCAGACAGCGCTGGATTTGTTTTCTTCTCAATACGGAGTACAGCCACCGGAATTTTACCTGTATCAGGCCGTAAGCTGGTATGGGTTCCCGTTGACAGTGACCGGCATCATAGCAGACAATCAGCCCAATAGCAATCTTTCCTTGAATATGAGCGGCTACGCCGGAAGCACAACAGGCTCCTCCAGTTTGAACAGCGGTTCCTTATACGTATATCCCGGCTTCCATAAACAGCACAGCAATCAGAAGCAGCAGACCTTTGTTCCTTCCTCCAAGCGGTTTATCGACACGCTGACGCTGCGCTCCTATGAGGTGGGAAATTTGTATCCGATTCCCAGTGCCAATGCATATTATTTCTATGACGGAGAACAGCTGCATCTGGATAACGATGGAAAGAATCAGTCCATGGTTAAGGAGGATGAGGTCCTGCTGGACTTTTCCATGGCGCTGCGTCTGGGATATCGCTCCCGCTATCTGGAGGGGTATCGTGATAATGCAATGCCTTCCTGGGATATGCGGGAGGCTGATTACACCAGCTTTATAAAAAACTGGATTGGTAAAACAATAGAGGTACAGGCATATACTATCGATACGGCACCGGATGACAGTACGCTGATGAAGAAAACTGTGAAAATCAAGGGCTTTCTGTTTCCGATTACCTGGGAGTATAGAGAGGATTATCTGAAGAATGAAGGAAGCATTCTGATGAATAAGGAGGCGATTGCAGACTGCATGCAGCCCAATACCATGATACAAAGTGTTTATTTTCATTCAGAAAAGGAAGCGGATATGCGAAAAGCATTGCAGTATCTGCGACAGCATCCAACCTATTCTGCATTTTTCAGCCGTTCCCGACTGCTGCAGTTTTTCGTAGTCGATTTGAAAAAAATGAGCTTTCTGCTGTTTATCAGCGGTGGTATTGCCATGCTGCTTTCCATCGCTCTGCTGATGCATCTGCTGCAATCGATCATGGAGGATGGCCGAAAGGAAATGAGCATCTATTATATGTTTGGCGAGCGTATGCAGACACTGAAGGAATTTTATGTGCAGCATATTCTTGCACTTGTTCGCAAGCATACGGTCGCAGGCTGTCTGATGGCAACGCTGGTGGTGTCCGTGTTTGTCCTGATGATTTATATGAAGCTGTCGGCAGCAGTTACGATTTTGCTGTCACTGTTTCTGCCACTGCTTGTGTCCGCAGGCTATCTGCTTCTGCTCACCCTTCTTACCCAGCAGCTAGTGAAAAGAACATGCATCGTCGAAGAGCTGTTTTGTGATGAGAAAAACAGAAATATATGATAGAATAATCTGGTATAAGTGAGGAAGATTATGAACGAACAATTTTTAAAACGTATGCGGGAATATCTGCAGGAGGAATATGAGGAATATCTCAAAACGCTGGATGAGGACGCCTATCGCGGACTCCGTGTGAATACGGCAAAGCTGTCTGTCGAGCAATTTCACAAATTACAGGTATGTGCATGCCGCCCATCCTCCATCTGTCCGCAGTCCTTCTACATACCGAAGGATATAAAGGGGCTGGGGAATCATCCTGCTCATCTGGCAGGTCTGTTCTATATGCAGGAGCCAAGTGCAGCCAGTGCGGTTGAGGTTTTGGATGTACAGCGTGATGACTGGGTGCTGGATCTGTGCGCTGCACCCGGTGGAAAAAGCACGCAGATTGCTGCTAAGCTGCAGGATACCGGTTTTCTTGTCAGTAATGAAATTGAAAGCAAGCGTGCACAGATTCTGTTATCCAATATGGAGCGCCTCGGATTTTCGCGAGGTATGATTACGAACACCCATCCACAGCAAATCGCAAAGGAAATGAGCGGCTGGTTTGACCGGGTGCTGGTGGATGCACCATGCAGTGGGGAGGGGATGTTTAAAAAGCATTCCAAGGCAATGGATGACTGGAGTGAGGAGCATGTGCAAGCCTGTGCGCAGCGGCAGCTGCATATTCTGGATAGCGCATATACGGCTCTAAAGGAAAATGGAACGCTTGTGTATTCAACCTGTACGTATTCTATGGAGGAAAATGAACAGGTGGTATATACATTTCTGAAGAATTATCCGGATATGGAGCTTGTGAATTGCGATGTTGCTTTTGGACGAAGTGGTCTGTCCTATCTGGATTTGGATAAGGAAAAGCTACGAAGAATTTTTCCTATGGATCAGGGAGAAGGTCATTTTGTGGCGAAATTCAAAAAGCACGGTGTGCAGGCGGAGAGTCGCAAACGAGAAGAAAAGCCGGCTGTGGTTCCGGTGTTTGCTGCACAGTTTTTAAAGCAGTCACTGCAGGAGCAGCCTGCCTTCCTCTATGAGCAAAATGGTCGTATATACGCTATGCAGCAGCCTTTTTTGAAGCTGAAGGATATCCGTATACTTCGACAGGGCTGTCAGGTTGGCGAAATTGTTAAAAATCGTCTGGAGCCACATCAGCATTTCTATGTTTCTAATGCTTACGGCGCTGGCATAACACAGCGTTATACTATGGATGATGCGCAATGTCTCAGTTTTCTACAGGGGCAACTGCTGCCGGTAGCGGGGTATAAGGGCTACACACAGATGCTGTGGAGGGGATATGCGCTCGGATTTGCCAAGGGAGATGGCATGGTGCTGAAAAATAAGTATCCCAAGGGACTGCGGGTTCACTAGCATTACTCTGTATTCGATATGGATAAGGCGCGCATAGCGTCTTTTTTTTGCGTCTGAAAGTTGATCAAACCTCTTTTTTAGGGGTATTTTTTGTATCTCTATCATTCTTTAAATGTGATAATATGTAGAAACAAAGGGAAGAACAGT